>Ga0207916_1000149_pt1 | contig 11957 bp, 10 predicted proteins | sample DeeseametaMP1141_FD_184194 | JGI IMG/M metagenome (GOLD analysis project Ga0207916, IMG submission 184194) | Marine microbial communities from the Deep Indian Ocean - MP1141 (SPAdes) | ecosystem: Environmental > Aquatic > Marine > Oceanic | place: South Indian Ocean | collected 2011-03-05 | reverse complement strand
CGTTCTACGAGTAAAGCATCCTCCTCCGGAACGAAATCCTGAAAAATTGGCGAACCGAAAGTGGTGCGGATTCCCTTAGTCGGTACCAGATCCTTGTACGCTACCGGCAGTCCATGCAGCGGACCGAGCTTTCCGCCTTGGGCCTGTTTTTCATCCGCCTTACGGGCTTGTTCCAGTGCAAGTTCCGGAAGAAGAGTGACTATGGCATTGACCTGCGGATTTACCTTTTCGATTTGAGCCAAATGCGCTTCCATTGTTTCAACCGCAGAAATCTCACCAGAACGGATTTTCAGGGCCAGTTCTGTGGCAGTTAAATAACAGAGTGCTGTATCAGTCATATATTATTATTTTTAAAAGATGAGATATGATGATAGCTTAAATGTTTTACTAATTCTAATTAATGCCATCGTACTGGGGGTTTTGTTTTGGTAATAGTTGTAGCAGAAAACTATAATATAAATTGATCTGAGATTCAACATTCATGTCCAGGATGGAGAATAATTGAAGGCAGTCATGAATTCTCTAATAATTTCCATGGGTCCCGAATCATATCCGGGATGTTAAAAGAAAAATTTTTCAAAAAACTCAGTTTACTATTATCAAAGTTCTTGAATGTTTATGTGTAATCTTGGCAGAATCTAAAAATGGAAATAGTTATAATCAAATTTTTCAGAATTCCAAAATTGAATTTTAACGAGATAGATTATAGAATTAATTTTTAATATTTTCAGTGTGAGTTTTACTAAACATAATTCTTTATCCGGGAAAGCAAAATGAGGACTATCCGTTTAACCATGGCTCAAGCTCTGGTTCGTTACCTGACCATGCAAAAGATTCTAATTGAGGGATTGGAAGAGCCCTTGTTTCCGGGAGTATATGCCATTTTCGTGGCGTTTTCACGGTTCCCGGAGATGGATTTATCGACTTTGAAAATTTTGCCAAAGTGCTGGCTGAAATCGACTATTCCGGCTGGGTAGTTGTCGAAGCAGAACAGGATCCGGAAAAGGCGAATCCTTTGGAGTATTCCCGAATGGGATATCAACATTTGTCAAATGTACTTCATGAGGCAGGCCTGGAAATCATCAGTTGAAAATAAACATAAATGAGAAATTCATTATACAGCGGCAAAGTAGTTGTCATTACCGGAAGCACACAAGGTTTGGGCGAAGCGATTGCGCGCAAAATGGTGGCCGAACAAGCCGCAGGGGTTTCAATCAGCGGACGCAATGTTGGGCGGGGAAAGGCTCTTGCCGAAGAACTCACCGGACTTGGAACACCGACAATTTTTGTGCGTACAGAACTGGAAAATCCGGATGAATGTCGGAATTTAATTCGTCAAAGCGTAGAACACTTTGGACGCCTGGACGGTTTGGTCAACAGTGCGGGCATTACAACACGGGGAACTTTGGAGGAATCTTCAGTTGAACTTTGGGATCAGCACATGGCAGTCAATGCCCGCGCGCCATTTTTGACGATGCAGGAGGCCGTAATAATTATGCAAAAACAAGGATGGGGCGGTTCGATTGTCAATATCATCACCAAATCCGCACACGGCGGGCAACCGTTTTTGACTCCATATTCGTCCTCAAAAGGAGCATTGGCAACGCTTACAAAAAACGCGGCATACAGCCAGCGCTGGCATAAAATCAGAGTCAACGGAATTATGGTCGGCTGGATGGATACACCTGCAGAAGACGCAATTCAGCGGGAAGCTCATGGTGCTGAATCAGATTGGTTGGAAACTGCAGAAAGTCAAAGTCCAATGGGCAAACTGGCAAAACCGGATGAGGTTGCGGAACTGGTGGCTCTGCTGCTCAGTGATCGTGGCGGTGTGATGACCGGTTCCTTGATCGACTATGATCAGGAAATAGTCGGCGCTTCGGATTAGCTGGGATAACACACTGAATTAATTAATTATTTATAAATTTTACAAAAAACATAAAATGGTTGAAATGAAAAGCGAGCCCTACACAATAACTTTTGGAATCATCGGAGCCGGACGTATAGGCAAACTCCATGCAGACAATTTACTGAGTCACGTCAAAGGCGCAAAGCTCAAAACCGTCACCGATCCGTTTTTAGATGAAGAATGGGCCGCATCCCGAAATATTCCGGTAACTGGAAAAGACCACCGGATTATGCTCGATGATCCGGAAATTGACGCAATTCTAATTGGTTCACCTTCGCCGGAACACGCAGCTCAAATGATTGAATGTGCCCGGGCAGGAAAGCATATTTTCTGCGAAAAACCAATTGCGCTTGATCCGGACATTATCCGGAACGCTTTGGCCGAAGTCGAAAAATCCGGTGTCAAACTCCAGGTAGGTTTCAACCGCCGCTTTGATCCGAATTTTGCGGCAGTACAGGAGCAAATCGCTTCCGGTGCATTGGGGGAACCCCACATCATCCGGATTACTTCACGTGATCCGGCACCTCCGCCTGCGGAATATGTCGCTTCTTCAGGAGGGCTTTTCATGGACATGACAATTCACGACTTTGACATGGCCCGCTTTCTCTGCGGCAGTGAAGTCACAGAAGTGCACGCTTACGGTGCGGTTTTGGTGGATCCGGAAATCGGTAAAGCCGGCGATATTGACACGGCTGTCATTTCACTGAAATTCGCCAACGGTGCGCTCGGCATTATCGAAAACAGCCGAAAAGCAGTCTACGGTTATGATCAGCGTGTTGAAGTGTTCGGTGCAAAAGGAACTGCAATGGCGGATAATAATACTCCAACTTCAATGGTCGTTCTCAACGAATCCGGAACTATCAGGGACAAACCGCTCTACTTTTTTCTGGAACGCTACAAAATCGCTTTTGTGGCAGAAATGCAGGCCTTTGTAGATGCGGTTCGTAATGACGAACCGACTAAAGTTTCCGGAAAGGACGGACTTGTTCCGGTCTTAATTGCGTTGGCCGCACAGGAATCTCTCAAAACAGGTAAACCTGTTCAAGTGGTTTCTGTTTAGTGTTCTAACTGCTTTCCCAACTCCACAATCAGCGAAAGGGATAGACACATCAAAGCACTCAAAACCAAACCCCGAAATCCAAAAACTTCTGTCTCCTTTACTTCCAGACAAACATCCGCAAAAGGAGCTAAAGGACCGAGAACACTGTCAGTTATCACGATCACTGGAATTTTGCGTTCCTGCACCACTTCTACCAGTTTGAGGACTTCGTTGGCGTAAGGAGAATAACTCACGGCCAGTACAACATCTCCTTTCCGGACTGTTTTGCCTCGTTCTGCAAACATACCACCCACGCTGTCTAAAAGTATGTTTGGGACACTCAGGTGACTCAAAGCATAAGTTAAATATGCAGCTATAGGGAAAGAACGGTGCTGAGCCGCAACATGTACTACATTAGCTTTTGCAAGAATCGAAGCTGCATTCTCAATTTGCTCGTCTGTTACTGATTCACGTAATCCATGCAAAGCTTCAATTCCTCCGTTAATAAAATTTTCCAGGTTTGACAATGCAACTTCACCCTGTTGGCTGAGCTGTCGATTCAAAGTTTGTACACGTTTTCGGTAGTCGCTGGAACTTTTCACCAGTCCCTGCTGAAACACTTTCTGCATTTCCCTGAAACCGTTAAAACCAAAACTTTTCGCAAAGCGAATCAAACTTGACGGAGGTACATCTGCCCTTTCTGCGATTACTACAATCGTTTCCAGAGCCATGTCGTTCGGATTACTCATAGCGTAACGTGTAATTTGCTTTAGACGGCGACTCAAGTTACTGTAGTTTCCAACGAGTTCATTTCTCAGGTGATCGTAATCCATTTATATTATTTTAGTGTCGGGTGATTCGTTGAGTTATTGCCAAGTTCATGCTAGGAAAAATGGAAGATTATTTTCATCGCTTGAAACCCAATTGGGTTGAACTTGAATCTGAAAATAATTTATTTTCAGAAATTTAAATAAAAGCTTTACAAATTATTTATATGAAGTATATTCCATGCTTAGAACTAAATGAAATATATTTTTCATTTAATTTGACCTTAGAATGGTTCTAAGGCCGCTAAAAATCCTATTTCTAATGAAAAGGAGATTATTATGTTAGCATTTAAATCGTTTTCAAAGCGTTTCGCTTTGGGAATAGTCGGTGTTGGGGTGTCCTTCGGGTTGTCCTTGACACCCGTGATGGCGAAGGACATCACGATTCAGGTTTGGGCCGGTGGCTCGAACGTTAACGATTCATATCGGGTTGATGCAATTACGATGGCTGCCGATATTTTGGAAAAAGAAGCCGCAATTCTCGGTGAGGATCTCAATATTACTGTTGAAACAAAGTATGATTTCGACGGCTGGGGAGGCTTCAAACAAGCGGTGACTTTGGCGGCAGAAGCAAACAAAGCCCCGCACATTGTGGTGACCGGACATGAAGATATTGCCCCATGGTCACAGTCCGGATTGATTCGGCCCATTGAAAATTATGTCGATTTCGACACATGGCCGTTGAATGATCTGTTTGAAAACCTGGTTGAAATTGCGTCTTTTGAGGGGACGATTTACGGTGTGCCGCAAGATGCGGAATCTCGCCCATTCTTTGCCTGGATTCCTCACTTGAAAGCTATAGGATACAGCAAAGCCGACATCCGCGCACTGCCCGGCAAAATCCTAAGCGGTAATTATACGCTCTACGATGTGCTGGATGATGCCAAGAAAATTCAGGATGCCGGTCTTGTCAAACCAGGATACGGTTTTTATCCCCGCGTCTCTAAAGGCGGAGATTACTGGCAGTTCTACCTTTCCTTTGGTGGAGAAATGTCGGATTCAAAATCAGGCAAACTGGTTTTTGACCGCAGTGCCATGAAAAACTTCTATACGTTTTTCGCTAAAGCGGTTGAAATGGGAGTCACCCGCAAAAACCATATTGGAACTCCCTGGGATCAATGGTATTCTGAGGTGGCTTCCGGAAAAGCAGGGCTTTGGCATGGCGGAACTTGGCACTATTCCCGCTATACCGGAAAAGAAGGTTTGAAGGATTTCTTTGGCAACATAGTGTTCGGCTTGATTCCTGCCGGAGACAAAAACGGACGAGCGAATACCATCACCCATCCGTTGGTTTATTTGGTGACAAATCGTGGAAGTGAAGATGATGCTCAGATTGCGGCCCAACTCGTGGCCATTGCTTCGGAGCCTCGTATCAACACCTTGCACGCGATTAAGTCCGCTCACTTGGGCATTACCAAGTCTCAGCAGAATGTTCCGCTCTACGCCAACAACCGTTGGGCAAGCGAAGCGACTAAACTTTTGTTGCCACATGCCAGTGCGATGCCTAACAACACCAATTTCTCTCCTTATTTTGATGCCATGTGGAAAGGTCTGGAAGCTTCTTGGACGGGGCAGAAATCTCCGGAAAAAGCGGTTGCTGATGTGGAAGCCGAATTGCGAGCCAATTTGGGCAACGACATTATCATTCGCTAAAAATCAGTTCAACCGGCGGGCATTGCCCGACGGTTGCTGACCGAACAACGAATCACAGGACATCAGGAAATTACGTGTCAGCCAAACTCGGATACATCTTTATTGCTCCTGCACTTGCCCTCGTTGTTCTCTTCTTTCTAGCGCCCGTCCTCATGACGGGCGTATTTTCTATGACCAACATGAGTACGGCCACCGGAATTACCGGTGGCTCGTATCAAATAACGCCCTCCGTTTTAATCCAACTGGGAGATCAGGGTTTTGATCGCAAAATCTTGAAACGCATTGGTTCTGAAAGTTATTCCATCAGTGAAAAAGGTCTCCTGGCGGCGACAAAAGCCGATGTTAAAACAGAACTCGTTGAAGAATTACGGGAACGGTATCTTGGAGAAACCTTTGCCAGTCGTCGCCTTTTTGAACGCTTTTTAAAAAAATTGGACAACCGACCTCGAAGCATCCGTACTCTCAAATCCACCTCACCGCACTTCCGGAAATCTTTAATTAAAGAACGATTTGCCAGTACAAAGGAATTGCTTCAATCACTGGAAGAAATGGATTTGGGTTTGACACAGGTACAAACCGATGAATTGGTGGACGCAAGTTATACGGGTTGGATTTGGACCGGAGAAAATTTTCGCAAGATGTTTTTGCTTCCGGAAACCAAGCAAATCCTGCTCAATACCGGATTTTATGTCGCCTCAACGCTCTTGCTTTTTAATATCGGTTTTGCCCTAGTTTTGGCCGTTACCACATTTTATTTGCCAAAGGGACAAGCCGCTCTTTTCAGGGCGCTCTGGTTTTTACCCAGGATTACGCCTTCGGTTCTGTATGTTTTGTTGTGGAAATGGCTGACTTGGGATACCGGATTTATCAATGCGGTAGTGACCAATTTTGGAGTCACGCCCCGTAACTGGATGCTGGATACTGCGGCCAATGCCTGGGTGACTGTGATCATGATCAATGGTTTCATTGGTGCTTCGATGGGCATGATTTTGTTTTCCAGTGCCATTACCTCAATTCCAAAACAGATGCTTTATGCCAGCGAAGTCGATGGCGCAAACCGTTGGCAGCAAATTCGTCATATCATTTTACCCCAGCTCAAATGGCCGATTCTTTTTATTACCGTTTATCAAACCTTGTCATTGCTGACCTCTTTTGAACAAATTTTTCTTTCCACTGACGGAGGTCCCGGCTCTTCAACTGAAGTTTGGGCACTGTCCGCTTATCACACTGCTTTGGATAATTATTGGGGAAATTTGCAGTATGGCTATGGAGCAGCTCTTGCTTTGGTCTTAGTTGTGGTTGGAGTCATTATGTCGCTAATTTATCTTCGGTTTTTTCGTTTTGATGAACTCATCAAAACTCCAAGAATTGAGCAATAGGAATCCGCAATGTCGCATAATTTTAAAAATTGGCCCATAGTTACCGGACTGACACTCGTCACGATTCCAATCTTGTTCATGTACGTTTTTCTGTTTGTGGATACGGTCACAGACACGCGTCCGGGTGAAATGATTCCTAACCGCTTCACTTTGGAACACTGGCGTTTTTTGTGGGTAAATATTGAAGGCAAAGCGAGTGTTTGGCTGGCTATGCTTAATACAATGATTTTTGCAAGTTCGGTTACATTGATCGTCTTATCCGTTTCCTCAACTGCATCGTATGCAATTTCTCGTCTCAATATCCCTTTTCGAAAAGAGTTTATGGCAGGAATATTGATGTTGCATGCATTCCCCTCGATTACACTGATTATTGCGATTTTCCTGATTTTGCAGATGGTTGGCCTTTACAACACGCTCATTGGAGTCATTTTAGTCAAAGCCTCTTTGCAACTGCCTTTGGGAATTTGGATCATGAAAGGATTTTATGACTCGGTTCCATGGGAAATCGAAATGGCCGGAATCCAGGACGGTGCGAGCCGGTTCACGGTTTGGTATCGCTTGGTTCTGCCACAAGTTCGACCGGGATTTTTTGCACTTGGACTATTTTCATTTCTGGAAGGCTGGAGTGAATACATTTTGCCGGCTGTTTTAGCCCCCGCAAATGATGTGCAGATGTTGTCGGTTTACCTCGCTTCCTTGATTGCGGATGACCAACATTTCGACTTCAATCTGTTCAAATCTGTGGGCTTGTTTTACGCCATTCCGGTGATCATATTTTATCTGTTCTTTCAGGACAAGTTAATGAACATTTACGGCGGAGGAACAAAAGGCTGATGGAAATTGTCCTGGAAAATTTTACCAAGCGTTTCGGTGATCTGACGGTCATCGAAAATATGAACTTGAAGATCAAAGAAGGCGAAATGCTGGCCTTGCTAGGCCCGTCCGGCTGTGGAAAATCAACCACGCTTTTTGCCATTTGCGGGATTCATAGAGTTGACGAGGGGCGTGTTCTTTTTGGCGGCCAGGATGTCACGCGGGTTCCAACTCAACAACGCAATATTGGTGTCGTTTTCCAGTCTTATGCTCTTTATCCTCACATGACGGTTGCTCAGAATATCGCTTTTCCTTTGACCGTTCGCCATGAAGATAAACAGACAATCAAGAAAAAAGTGGGAGAAATGGCGGAGTTGGTTCACATTGAAGAACTGCTGGGGCGCCGCCCGGAACAGCTTTCCGGAGGACAACAGCAGCGGGTGGCCCTGGCCCGTGCTCTTATCCGCAAGCCCGGAGCGCTGTTGCTGGATGAACCGCTGGCCAACCTTGATGCAAAACTACGGTTGGAAATGCGTTCTGAAATACGCCGTGTTCAATTGGAAACCGGTATTTCGGCTGTGTTAGTGACACATGATCAAGTGGAGGCGATGAGCATGAGCGACCGTATTGCCATTATGAAGGACGGAAAAATTTTACAAGTGGCATCTCCGAATGAGATGTATCAACGTCCGGAAAATGATTTTATCGCCGGGTTTTTAGGCAATCCCCCGATTGCGTTTCTGGATGGAATCATTTCTGCTGGAAATGTAAAAATCAGCAGTGGGAATATTGAATTTCCATGTCCAGAAAATATTGAAAAACATCCGGATGGTACCCATATTAGCGTTGGCATCAGACCGGAATTCTACCAGCCGGGGAATCCCTACAAAATTCCGGGAACAGTTTCATTTGTGGAAATTCAGGGGCGTGAAAATCTTTACGATATTAAATTGAAAGATGGTAACCTCCTGCGTTCGATCCAATCCGCTAATGTTTCTCCTCTCTCTCCGGGAACAAAAGTGGATTGGGGAGTTAACCCTGAACAACTTTTCTTTTTCGACAATTCCGGCAAACGCTTATGAGACCTCTACAGTCGCTCAAAACTTATGCTGAAAAGTATTGTAAATTGCAGGGTTTAGGCGAAAAAATCGTTTCTTCGAGTTTATGAAAAGAGGTCCTCTTGAATAACTGGATGAAAGCATTAAGTCTGCATTATGGTTACATGAAAGAACAGTATCCAGATAAGGATTTGATGTTGATATTTGATATCGACGGTTCTATTAACGATATGCAATATCAGCTTTTTCGAGCTTTGCAGACCTTTGACCAACTACAAGGCACTCATTATTTTTACCGCTTAATGCCCGATGAAATCAAAATTCATGAGGATTTGTTGTCTTCATTCCTCACTGAATATCAATTGGCACCCGCGCAAAAGGAAGCCTTTCTCTCTTGGTACACGAGTTACCGTAAGTCTTCACGGGTACAATTGCGACCGATGGGAGGAGTGATTGAAACCATTTGTTGGTTTCAGATGCAGTCCAGAACGGCGGTCGGATTGAAAAATATTTGCTCCCAGGATATGCAGAAAAAAACCATCCAGGCACTGAGAAAATTTGGTAAAGACTATCAGTTAAAACTACCTAAAGAATTGATTTACTTCCCCAAGCATCATGCACCGTCTGAGTCAGCAGTAGAAAGTCTCTCTTATTTTCGCAAAATCGGCTATCATGTGATTTGTTTTGTTGACAGTGAAACGCAGTCACTTGACGCCATTGCAAACGAAAAAGATACGCGAGATATTTTACTGCTCCAAGCGGATACTGTTTATCGCTCAAATGATAAGCCGATGACCGTCGGTGTGGAAAAAGGCAGTACCTATGAATTGCGCGAACTGGTAAATGAAAAAGACTTACCGCCCACCATTGACTTGGTTTGGCATGGTATCAATGACCGGGAAAATTTGCGGCAGTTTCTCTCATCTAACATACAATGGGGCGAGGTCGATGTTCAGACCGTGCATGAAGATGGATCAGTGTTACTGCAACACGACAATCCGTTGGAAGAGGAGACGTTATTGACCGGAAAGATAAATCTGCAATTAAACGAGTTATTGGTCGAGTTTCAACAACATGGCAAGGCAGTCAAAGTTGATTTCAAAGATAAGAGCAATGTTCTGAGTGAATCAATAAAGCTACTCAAAAAGCATGGTTTTAATGATCAAAATATTTGGCTGAATGGTAATATCGATGTGCTTAAAGAAGATGGGTTTAAAATGTTGTCAGCAGCCTTTCCCAATGCTGTCATACAAACCTCCGTCGATTTTATCTGTCCCTTGGTCTTCTCCCTGCCAGACCAAGCCAAGAAAATACTCACGCAATTAAAAGGCTGGGGCATTAATCGTTTTTCCATCAACTGGGAAATGAAAAAATGTTCAGCCTTGATGTATCAGCTTAAAAAATGGGGATTTGAAGTAAATGTCTATAACGCGACTGATTTAGAACAGTTTCTTAAGGTGATGATTCTGTCTCCACGCTCAATCACTTCGGACTTTAATTTTCCAGAATGGAATTATTACGGTCGTGGTTCCGGTAAAAATGGCATCCAATCGGATTATGTGGAACAGCAGGTGAAATTCAAATAATGAATAGTCCACCTGCAGGCATTGCTCTGCTTGTCCAGTGGCAGGCTGGAGATGATACCGCACAAAAAAAACTACTAACTCTGTTTGATGCGGTGATTGAAGGAGAATTCGATGCTGTATTTCAAGAATCGGCTAAGTCAGATACAGTCTGCGTGACCACCTCTCTACATTTGATGACGCTGACCATGCTGAATCAGCTTTATGGCCTCAACTCAAAAGAGTTTTACAAAGGCGACCCAGAGCGTTATGTCCGGACGACACTCATGACTCAGCGTTTACTCGGGATCCGCAAATTGACTCTCGGCTGGCCGGTTTATGCTTTTGGCGCAGAAGCTCTGGGGCAGGCCACCATGTATCCGGATCAACATGCCCCCGGTGCTGATCCGGGAGATTCTCTGGTTGACCGGAATAACTGGTATAAACTGGAAACTCCGGATTTTGAGGGGGAAGTTCCCCGAGTTATCGAAGCAATGTTGGCTTCTTTTGCAGAACTGACAGGACTTGAACCCGTTGCTCATTTGCCTGCGCCTTACAGCCTTGCCGCGGATATTTTTGGGCAGGAAACTTTGATTACCGCTTTAAGCCATGAGCCGGATTTTGTGGTTGAATTTCTGGAACATTTAACTGAAAAAATAATCGTTCCCTGGTGCGAACGTTTAGTGCAAAAATTTCCGAATATATGGCTTGAACTTTCAGATGCTTCGGGTTCTCCTTTATTCATAAGTCCACATCTTTTTCAAAAAATCGCGGCCGGGCCAGTCCTTCGACTGATTAAGGAATTTCCTTGGGGGAATCGGGTGTTTGTCGCCAACTATCGAGGTGACATGACCCCAAAAATCTCCCGCGTAGAAGGGCGCCGGGGAGCAGGGCGGCGCAATCGTCGAGCACAACAAACCGATCCGGAAACAAGCAGCACTCAATCCTCAACCGAGGCTTTGAACGAATTGATTGATTTCAAACTGAGTCTCTGTACTGAGTTCATCATCAAACTGGATGCCGATCAATCTCCTCTTTCGATTTATATCGAACAGGCGATTCGTCGTGAAAAGCCACTCTATTTGGGTATCGGAGCAACCCGTATCGACCGGAACAGCATTGCCGATCGTGAAGCCGCAAAATCAGAACTTGAAGATTTGGCGACAAATTCGGCTAAAGCAATCAAAACTGTTTCCGAGTCTTTAGCTGATAAGGGTCAATATCGCTCAAATCTTTCTTGGCCGGGGGATGTGTACTTTGAAGATGTGAATGCAGAATCAGATTTGGATTTGGTGAAGACCATTATTGAAACAATAGATAAACATGGCAAAATGTAACTATAACCCCCCATTTATTTTTTCAATATAATTCTTTTAATTTCATCTGAATTTGATAAAAAAACACATCCGGATGAAAAATACTTGACAGGCTATTTTTATTTAGAATATTCTGTTTTTGAAATTATCAGTATTTCCCCCAATCGCATGTCTTTCGCCACGGAGTTGCCCTCGCCGACTTCGGAGACGGACACCAGCCGGCCATCGCTGGTCAGCACGAAATGCAGCGACACGCCATCTGGACGTTGCCGAACCACCGGTTCATTGCATAAGCCCGGAAGCCCGGCGACCTGCAACGTCAAGTCGAACTGATTCGACCAGAACCACGGAACCGCCTCGAACGCCTCGCTGCCACCGATGAGGTTGCGGGCGGCGTACTC
>Ga0207916_1000148_pt1 | contig 11978 bp, 14 predicted proteins | sample DeeseametaMP1141_FD_184194 | JGI IMG/M metagenome (GOLD analysis project Ga0207916, IMG submission 184194) | Marine microbial communities from the Deep Indian Ocean - MP1141 (SPAdes) | ecosystem: Environmental > Aquatic > Marine > Oceanic | place: South Indian Ocean | collected 2011-03-05 | reverse complement strand
GCTTCTGCTGCTTCTTCGGCTGGAGCTTCTGCTGCTTCTTCGGCTGGAGCTTCTTCGGCTGGAGCTTCTGCTGCTTCTTCGGCTGGAGCTTCTGCTGCTTCTTCGGCTGGAGCTTCTGCTGCTTCTTCGGCTGGAGCTTCCTTATTTTCCTTTTTCTTAGCTAATTTTTTTAATCTAAGTTGTTCTTTCTTTTCTTCTACCTTTAATATTTCTTCTGGAGATAATTTTGATTCTTTTATAAGAGATTCAACCCTTTCACTTAATGTAGCTCCTGTGCCGACCCAATAATCCACCCTTTCATGATCTATACTTAACCTAATGTCCTTTCCTTGAGCAATGGGGTTAAAAAACCCTACCCTTTCTATGAATCTTCCATCCCTAGGTTTTCTAGAGTCAGTCACAGTAATATGATAATAAGGACGCTTTTTCGCACCTGCTCTAGAAAGTCTAATTGTTACCATAATTTATTATTTTTATTTTAAGAATGGCTATTCTAAGTAAATTCATTTGGTATTCAAGTAAAACATCATATAATTGAGAAACAATGTTAATTTTCTTAAACTTCTTCACTGAAATTTGAACGAACTTCCTATTTGGATGCTTGTTGTTAGCATCTTTATTTTACTTTGTCTCTCTGCTTTTTTTTCTAGCTCTGAAACTGGAATGATGGCGCTTAACCGATTTAGGTTGAAACATTTAATCAAGCAAAAAGATAAATCAGCTATCAGAGCAAACAAATTACTACAGAGACCCGATAGATTGCTCGGAATTATCTTAATAGGAAATAACTTTGTAAATATATTAGCTGCTGCTTTAACTACAATTTTATGTTTGAGATTGTTTGGAGATAGTGGAGTTTTTATAGGTTCAGTAATTTTAACAATGATAGTCTTAATATTTGCAGAAGTAACTCCTAAAACTTTTGCTGCAAATTATGCAGAAAAAGTCGCTCTTCCTGCATCAATAATTCTTAAATTCCTTCAGAAAGTCCTATATCCCTTGGTATGGATTGTTAACTTTTTTTCAAACTCTATTCTGAAACTTTTTGGAGTCGAAGAAAAACAAACTGATGATGACATATCTCCAGAAGAATTAAAAAGTATTTTAGAAAATTCTGGAGATTTAATTCCGTCTAGGTATCAAGAAATGCTTTTAAGTGTATTAGAACTGGACAAAATTTCTATTGATGAAGTAATGATTCCTAAAAATGATGTCATCGGAATTGATCTTTCTAAAGATATCAATGAAATAAAAAGTTTTTTAGAAAGCTCGAAAAAAGAATTCTTCCCAATCTTTGATCAAAACCTTGATGATATAAAGGGAATAATAGATTTATATGGAATCAACTCATTCTTGTCCTCAAATAAATATAATAAAGACTCTTTGTTAGATAATTCTGAAGAAGTTTATTTTGCTTTAGAGAATACTTCTCTAAATATTCAACTCAATAATTTTCAAAAAGATAAAAAAAAGGTGGCCATAGTTTTAGATGAATATGGCTCAGTTAAAGGTATGATTGACATCAAGGATATCTTAGAGGAAATCGTTGGTGAACTTTCCGATCCACACGAAGAAGTTAGGGTAGATATCAAAGAACAAAAAGATGGTTCTTATTTAATCGATGCAAGCATATCCGTCAGAGAAATTAATAAAAGACTTGGGTGGAATTTACCCCTTTCGGGCCCTAAAACTTTAAATGGTCTAATTTTAGAAAATACTGAAACTATCCCAGAAGCTAATATTTCCTTAGAGATAGAGAATTACCTAATAGAAACAGTTCTTATTAAAGATAATATGATTAAATTTACCAAGGTCACAGAACTTTCGCCCCCTGACCCTGATGAAGAAGATCTAGACTAAATAGTAAACTAAACCTGAGAATATAATCGTTAGAGCTATGCTTGAAGTAATAACTGCTCTTACAGACGCTATTACAGGATACATTTTTCCAAATATAGCATTAGCTTCAATTAACAAGATTGATGCCAAAACAATTAGAAATCCTAACCCACTATATCCTTGCATGAAAGTTGGGTAATGTTCAGTTCCAATGGGCATGTGAGCAGAGAAAACCATAAAATACAACATTGGCAAGGAAAATAAAGTATTAGTTCTCGAAGCAAGCCCTGCTCTAGCTCCTGCTAATGCAACATCTCCTTCTTTAAGTCCGATGACAATTTTTTGGTTTCTCCAAATAATTCCCCAAACATTGAGCATCATTATCGTTCCCATCAATGCGCCCAAAATTATTATTGAAGATGCCCCAGTTTGAAGAATATATAATAAATAAAGACCCGTTAAAAAAGTTAGGAAAGCTGCCCATCTGAACCACCACAGAGCATTAGGGGCTAATTTTTTTAAAACATCTGATTTAGCATCAGGTTCGGCTTCTTTTAAATATTCCGTTTGGACAAAATTAAAGTAATAAAGCAATCCAATCCAAACTATCCCAACAGCTGTATGGGCAAATCTAAAAAGAACATATGTAAAATATTCCATTCTCACCTCCATTTATATTTTTAATTATAAAACAAGTATGAGTTCCCAATGTATAGTATTTTTAATAAAATAAAAAAACAAATGTCTAAAGAATTTACTATTTTGGGTTATGAAATGGAAAAAATATCAATCTTTTTTGGTTTTTTCCTATTATTTTGGGGAATAGTTATTTCAGCATTATCTCAAAGTGATTCGATTACCTCTTATATTCCATCTTTTTTTGGTTTGCCATTAATCTTATTTGGATTTCTTAGTCTAAGATTTCCAAGTAGAAAAAAACTTTTAATGCATATTGTCGTCCTATTTGGGTTAATCATTTTCTTAGGAGGGTTGGATGTTTTAAGAAGTTTCCCAGATATATTCTCAAATTTTTGGGGAGATCTTTCCAAAATTATGCTTGTAGTGACCGGTTTTTTCTTTACTTATCTCAATATTAAATCTTTTATTTTTGCTAGAAAGAAATCTTAGGCCCTCTTTTGGAGACAACTTTTCCGATAATATCTTTTTCGCTATGTACTTGATCGCAAATGGAAGAATGAAGTTTATGGTTATCTCCTTTTAAAATAATTCCGCTTTTTTCTATGTTTATGATTCTCTTTATAACGTACCCAAGTTTTGGAAGTTTTAGAACGACTACATCATCTATACAATAATTAGGAAATTGCTCGGTTAAGACAAAATCTCCATCATTGTAAGATGGATTCATGCTGTTACCTTTAATACGAAATATCTGAGACATTTAAAGATTGGGAACGACCATTTCCAAAGCAGGAGGATAAGGTGCAGTCACTCTTGAAATCTCGATATTTTTTGTACTCCAAAATATCTCACTGAAATTATTAACAAGCTCAACGAGTTTTTCTGCATTTCCTCTTTCAAGGCTTTGTTTGCATTTAGAACCTTGCATCATAATTGAGTGAACAACTTCATGAATATTAGGAAAAGCTTCAATTTGCGGATCTTTAAAATAATCTCCCCAAATAATTCTCGTTTCGTCTTTTACAATACGAGCTTGATTTTCTTTTTCTAAAGTAAGTCTTGCTAATTCTGAAGAATCTTCTGATTTTGAAGTATCAAATTTTTTTTCTTCAATTATATCTATTATCCTTACTATAGTAAGAGCAGCTATCTGAATCACTACGGGATCATAAATTTTGCATGGTATATCGCAGTGAGCTGAAACTTCTTTAAAAGTCATATTATTTTCTCCTTATTAATGCTGATAAAAACACTACTAAACTAGTAAATACAAATTCTTTCTCAAAAGAAAAATAAAGTTAATTATTTCAATATGAGAAATATAATTTAAAAAATAAATTTTTATATTTTTTAATATTTGATTATAAATTATAAAAAAAAATAGGGACACGTGGTCCCTATTTTTCTTATAAGTTTATTTGATTATTACATCATGCCGTCCATACCACCCATTCCTGGAGGCATGCCACCAGGCATTCCGCCGGCAGGATTTTCTTCTGGGATTTCAGAGACCATGGCTTCAGTAGTTATCATCAAACCAGCAACTGATCCTGCTGCTTGAAGAGCAGTTCTTGTTACTTTAGCTGGATCTAAAATACCCATTTTAATCATGTCTCCATACTCTGAGGATGCTGCATTGAATCCATAATTACCTTTTTCAGATTTAATTTTATCAACAACAACGGATGCCTCTTCTCCGGCATTTAAAACTATTTGTCTTATTGGAGCCTCCATAGCTTTCAGAGCAATAGATATACCAATGTTTTGATCTTCATTGTCGCCTTTAAGCCCATCAACAGCTTGAAGAGATCTGACAAGAGCCACTCCTCCACCGGGAACTACTCCTTCTTCTACAGCAGCTCTAGTCGAATGCAGAGCGTCTTCAACTCTGGCTTTCTTTTCTTTCATTTCCATTTCAGAGCCAGCACCTACTTTTATTACTGCAACTCCACCAGCTAATTTTGCAACTCGCTCTTGAAGTTTTTCTCTATCATAGTCAGAAGTAGTTTCTTCTATCTGAGCTCTGATCTGATTAACTCTCCCAGAAATGTTATCTTGAGTTCCTGCGCCATCAATCACAGTAGTAGTTTCTTTGGTCAAGACTACTTTTTTTGCAGTTCCTAAAGATTCAATGGTAGCTGATTCAAGATTTAAACCTACTTCCTCTGAAATAACAGTTCCGCCAGTTAAAATTGCAATATCTTCCAACATTGCTTTTCTTCTGTCGCCAAAACCAGGAGCTTTACAAGCAGATACTTTAACAACACCTCTCATATTATTTACAACCAAGGTCGCTAAGGCTTCGCCTTCAACATCTTCAGCAATTATTAGAAGCGATTTTCCAGCTTTCGCTACTGCTTCCAACAAAGGAAGTAAATCTCTGATATTAGATATTTTACTGTCATGCAAAAGAATCATTGGATCTTCTAATTCTGTAATCATCTTCTCTTGATTATTAATAAAATAAGGAGAAAGGTATCCTCTATCAAACTGCATACCTTCTACTACTTCTAATTCGTTTTCTATACCCGAAGCTTCTTCGACTGTGATGACTCCTTCTTTCCCCACTTTGTCCATTGCTTCAGCAATTATGTCTCCGACTTCGCTATCACTATTTGCAGAGATAGTACCTACCTGAGCTATAGAAGATGATTCTTCACAAGGAATTGCCATTGATTGAATGCTTTCAACAGCTTTGGCAACTGCTTTATCAATCCCTCTTTTTAAATCCATTGGATTGAATCCAGCCGCAACTGACTTTAATCCTTCGTTAACTATTGATTGAGCCAATACCGTTGCAGTAGTTGTACCGTCTCCTGCGGCATCAGAAGTCTGAGAAGAAACCTCTTTAACCATTTGAGCACCCATGTTTTCGAACTTATCTTGAAGTTCAACTTCTTTTGCAACAGATACTCCATCTTTGGTAACTGTGGGCGCACCAAAGGATTTATCTAAAACTACATTTCTTCCCTTAGGTCCCAGTGTAACTTTAACTGCATCTGCAAGTATATTTACACCGTCAAGCATCTGCCCTCTAGCAGAATCTCCAAATTTTACATCTTTAGCCATTTTTTCCTCTTTTTATAAATTTAGGATACCGTACCTAAAAGGTCACTATCACTTAATATCAATAATTCTTCTCCATCGATTTTTATTGTGTTATTTCCTGCATATTGCCCAAAAACTACAACATCACCGACCTTTACTGAAACTTCAACTTTTTCTCCATTATCAAGTGTTTTGCCAGGTCCAACTGCCAAAACTTCTCCTTGAGAAGGTTTTTCGGCGGCTGAACCAGGTAGTACTATTCCGCCAGCAGAAGTTTCTTCTTCATCGCCTCTTCTTACTAGAAGCTTATCTCCAAGTGGATTAAATTTCATTTAACTTTCTCCATAAATTCTAATCTATTGTTTGAGTTCGGCATTCTAGATAAGACTTAAGAAATACACAACTCCAAATATATTTATGTTCTTCTTTTATTTTTTCAAGCCCTAGAAAAGAAAAATATTTTTTTCCAAAAAATAACTAAAATTCCCAACAAATTAAAGAATAAATCTATGAAGTCTCCTTCCCTATATGGAAGAAACCATTGGATGATTTCGGATAAAACTGCGTAAAAAATAATAAAAAATAATGAAGTTTTAAAATAATCATTTGATTTATTTAATAAAAAAGACAAAGTTAAAAATAGAAAAAAATGCATTGCTTTGTCTGGCAAATTTATTAACGATCCTCCGCTAGGCTGAGAAAAAAGAGCGTAAGAAGAAATTAATAAGACAATTATAAAAATAGAAGTCCAAAAATATGAAAATTCTATCCTTTTAATCAAACCCAAATATTTCCTTTTTTCTATAAACCATCAAAGAAAAGATTATGGCTGGAATTCCCAATAAAGCACAAATGATAAAAAAATAATGAAATCCAAAATCTTCAACTATAAATCCAGAGCCGCCAGAAATAAGCCTTGGGGGAATAGCAACCAATCCAAAGAGCAAAGCGTACTGAGTTGCGGTATACGTTTTCGAAACCATTCTAGATAAAAAGGTGATGCCCACTACTCCAATAAAACCTTGAGAAAAATTATCTATAGTTATAGTTATCACCAATGCCCAAATATCATATCCAACTAAATTTAAATAGATAAAAGGTAAATTTGCTAAGGGAACAAAAATAGCTCCGAAAACCATATTTTTTACTAATCCAAATTTAAAGAGAGTCAAACCAGCAAAAAGTCCGCCAATAATAGCCATCCACAAACCATAAAAATTTGCAATTTCTGCTACTTCAATTTTTGAAAATCCTACTGATTGATAAAAAGGCATTGCCATTGGCCCCAGAAACATATCGCTCAGGCGATAAGTGAAAGTAAGTAACAAAAGTAAAAACAAGTGTTTTTTGTATCTTGAAAAAAGATCTGTAAGAGGAGAAATAAAAGAATCTTTAAACCAAATCATAGGTGTATTTAAAATAGAAATGTATGGTTTTTCTTCTCTCTCAGGTTCTGGTAAAAAAAATAAAATTGATAAAGAAAAAACTAGAAATAAAATTCCAACAAATATGTATGCCAAATTCCAGCCATAAAATTCTGCGATATAAAAGGTAATAACTTGTGAAAGAAGAACGGCTCCGATTCGATAACCAATAATATAGACTGCAGAAGCCTCTCCAATCTCTTTTTTATTTACCAGCTCAATCCTTAAGGCATCTACGCAAATATCTTGTGTTGCAGAAAAAATACTAAGAAAAATAACTGCTAAGACAAATACCTGTAAATTTTCAGAGGGGTTTTGAAATCCAATTACAATTATTGTAAAAAAGCTCAAAACCTGGGATAAAAAAAGCCAGCTTCGTCTTTGGCCAATTCTATAAAAATAAGGAATTCTCAGCCTGTCTACTAATGGGGCCCAAAACATTTTTAAGGAATATGCCAGTAGAACCAGTGACAAAAGTCCGATTGTTGACTTTTTAATTCCTATTTCAGCAAGCCAATAGTTCAAAGGATCAATTAAAAGACCTAGAGGCAAGCCAGACAGGAAACCTAAAAAAAGAACTAAAATTACTCTAGGGTGTAGATAATTCCTTAAGGAATTAGTCCAGCTCATGTTTAATCTCTAAAGTTTCCAAATTGGAGAGGTATTTCTATCTCTTTACTTTTAAGCAGAGTAATAATTTCTTGTAATTCGTCTCTTTTTTTGCCATTGACTCTTAAAGAATCTCCTTGAATTGAGCTTTGAACTTTTATTTTAGAAGACTTAATAATTTTGACGATTTCTCTAGCTATATCTTGATTTATGCCTTGATTAATTTCAGCATCCAAGGATGCAATGCTATTAGATATATTTTTTTCTCCTAGTTTCAAAGCTTTTAAGTCAATGCCTCTTTTGGCTAAATTTTCTTTTAATATTGGAATCATTTGATCAATTTGAAAAGCTTCATTTGCATTTAACTTGACAATTTCGTTGGCAAACTCAAAACTTGCATTAGCCTCTTTAAAGTCGTATCTGTTAGCAATGACTCTATTGGATTGATCTATGGCATTGGTAAGTTCGTGTAAATCAACTTTGGATTCAATATCAAATGACGGCATAACTAAATCTTAGATTTATAATTTTTCCAATCAAAAAAATCTCCAGGGTCAGACTTTCTTCCTGGAGCAATGAATGAATGGCCTACAATTCTATTTTTACTAATTTTAGGATAGTTTTGCATTAAAGTGCGTGTCAATTCAATCAATTTTGAATATTGAACATCTTCGAAAATACTATTATCGGTTCCTTCTAACTCTATTCCAATTGAAAAATCATTACAGTTATTTTTGCCTTGAAAAGATGACTCACCAGCATGCCAAGCGCGGCTATTTGTTGAAACAAATTGTTTCAGAATCCCTGTTCTTTCAATTAAAAAATGTGAAGAAACTTTCAAATCAGATATTTCTTTGAAATAAGGATCTTCTGTTGGATCTAATTCATTTAAAAAAAACCTATCAATATGGTTTGATCCGTATTTAGCAGGGGGAAGACTTATTGCGTGAATTACAATCAAACTTACATCATCCTTTCTTTCGTCAAAATTAGGAGATTTTAAAATTTCAGCTCCATCTATCCAGCCTTTTTCTTCAGTCATTAATCATTTTCTCGGCTAATAAATCTCCAGTAGCAGCTCCTAAAGTCCAGCCCAAATGTCCATGTCCAGTGTTGTAAAAAATGCCTTTGGCTTTGCTCTCAAAAATTAATGGCATCATATCTGGAGTCATCGGCCTTAACCCCGCCCAAGGCGTGTAATTTTCGGTGCTTACTCCTGGAAAATATTCTCTTACCCACCCTAATAAAGGCCTTATTCTATCTTGCTTAATATCTTTATTAGTTCCAGCTAATTCAGCAGTTCCTGCTACTCTCAGTCTATCTCCCAGCCTACTTGAAACAATTTTCTTGGGATCGTCTAAAAGAGAAACTTTCGGAGCTGAAAATTTTGATTCTTCATCATCTAACTGAATCGTTACACTATAACCTTTTACTGGATAAACCCGCATAGAATCGCCTAGAGTATCTGCAAACCTTTGAGTTTCTATTCCCGCGCAAATTGCAACTTGATCAAATTGCATTCCAGAGGCTCCAGATTCATTTGTTGAAGACAAAATAACTTTGTCTTTATCTTTATAAATTGATTCAATTTCTGTATTAAATTTAGACTTAACACCATATTTTTTCTCAAGCACTTCATGCATATTTTTACAAAATTTATGAATATCTCCACTCGCATCAGATTTGGTATAAATACCGCCAACAATTTTTTTATCATTTTTTGCAGATTTAAAAGCGGGTTCTAAATCTTCAACTTCATCTGAATCTAGGACTTCCCATTCCATACCGTCTTGATGAAGCCATGAAGCCTTACTTGCAGCTGCATTTAATTCTTTCTTGTTATCATAAAAATGAAGTATTCCCTCTTTAAGCAAATCAAAATCTATCCCTTCATGATCTGCAATATCAAAATATATCTGTCTAGCTCTTTTAGCCAACTCAATGGTCTCTTGAGTTTTGGATTTGTGTTTGCCATCAAAGGTAGCCATCAAGAATCCTAAAATCCATTTATATTTTTGTAGACTCGGGGAAGGATTAAATAAAAGAGGTGCATCTTTTTTAAACATCCATTTAACACCGTTGATTAGATTTTTTGGAGTATTCCAAACTTCTGAGTTACTTGCACTTAATTGACCGCCGTTAGCATAGCTTGTTGCCATGGCAGGATATCTCCTTGAATCAATCAGTGTGACTTCCATGCCTTGTTTGGCAAGAGAATAAGCTGTAGTTGTTCCTGCAATTCCAGCTCCAATTACTGCAACTTTTTTTCTCATCTTAATTCTGCTGGGAGTTTAAAATAAATATTTTCTTCTAACCCATCTAATTCTTCTTCATTAGAATAGCCAAAGCTAACGCATTTATGAACTATAGATTGAACCAACTCTTCAGGAGCCGAAGCTCCAGCAGTGATGCCCAGGGCAGAAACATTTTTTAGCATTTCCTTGGATATTTGATCAGGATCATCTACTAAATAAGACTTAGAACCTGATTTCTCTGCTAATTCTTTTAATCTATTTGAATTAGAGCTATTTTCCGATCCAACAACCAGAATAAGTTGAGTTTCTAGTGCTAATTGTTTTACAGCATCTTGTCTGTTTTGTGTTGCATAACAAATATCTTCTGAGTTTGGTTCTTGAAGAGTAGGAAATCTTTTTTTAAGTTCAGATATTATTTCTTCTGTATCAGAGACCGATAAAGTTGTTTGGGTAACCAAATATAAGTTTTCAGGCTGCTCAATTGAGACAGTTTTAGCTTGATCTAAATTTTCAACTAAATACATATTTCCTGTCGATTTTTCAGGAAATCTTCCGAGTGTTCCTTCTACCTCAGGATGATTTTTATGTCCTATCATGACGATATCTTTTCCAGCTAAACCAAACCTGATGACTTCTTTATGAACTTTTGAAACCAACGGACAAGTTGCATCGAAAAATTTTAATTTTCTTTGATATGCGTCCAGCTCGACCTTTTCTGAAACGCCATGAGCAGAAAAAACTGTAATGCCGTCTTCTGGAATTTCTGATAATTCTTTTACAAAAATTGCACCTTTCCTTTTTAAATCTTCAACAACTTTTCTGTTGTGCACCACTTCATGTCTGACATAAATTGGCGCTCCAAACTTTTCTAAAGCAATTGAGACTATGTCAATAGCTCTATCGACTCCAGCGCAAAAACCTCGCGGATTAGCTAATTTAATTACTTTCATTTTTTATAAAAAATTAAAGATTTAAATACGTAAATCAATATACCTATGGTGACATACGAATCAGCTAAATTAAATATGTACGGATTGAAAGATATATCAATAAAATCAACCACAAAACCATGGTTAATTCTATCAATAAAGTTTCCTAAGCCGCCTGCTAAAATTAAAGAGAAAGCAAAATATTCAGTAGTTGAAAAATTTTCTTTAAAAAAAGAAGTAAAAATATACAAAAATAATACAAAGCAGATAATTAAAACTAAAATTGAGATCCAGAGTGACAAATTAAAACTTTCATTATTTAAAAAGCTAAATGCAACCCCATAATTTTTCACAAATGTGAAACTTATAACGCTAAAAATTTGTTTAGATTGATTAATTTCATAATTATTTAAAATAAATAATTTTAAGACTTGATCAATTAATATTAGAGCAAATATTAAGCAAAATAATTTTACTTTAAGACGAGTGTTATATAAAAAATCTAGTCTCACCTTTTCCAGTTATATTTTCGTTGCATCTTAAACAAATGTTATCTTCGCCATAAGAAACTAACGATTCAACATGATGCCAGCAACGAGCGCATTTTTCTAAATCCGTGGATTTAATAGAAATACTTAAACCTGGAATTTCAGAATTAAAATTTTCTTCTTCTTTTAGGGTTAAGTTAACTTTTGAAGTAATAAAAAGATATTTTAATTCATTTGATATTTCGTTTAATTGCATAAAGATTTTATTGTTACATTCCAAATCTAATTCTGCTTCTAAAGAAGATCCTATTTCTCCATTATTCCTTTTTTCCTCTAAATATTTATTTACTTCTGTTTTCATAAGAAGAAGAACTGAAGATGAAATTGCAGATGCGCGATCAGTTAAACTTGATGATTTAAAAGATCCAGAGAAAGATGAAGACAGAGCAAAAAACCCTGAGTGGCTTGTAATGCTTGGAGTTTGCACTCACTTAGGATGTGTACCCTTAAATGATAAGGGAGATTATAATGGATGGTTCTGTCCTTGTCATGGATCACATTATGATACATCGGGTAGAATTAGAAAGGGACCTGCACCTACAAATATGGAAGTTCCGAAATATGAATTTGTAAATGCTAATACGATTAAAATTGGATAAATTATATGAGTGATCACGAATATACACCTACATCAAAAGCTGGAAAATGGTTCAATGATCGACTTCCATTATTAACTTTAGCAAATCA
>Ga0207916_1000145_pt1 | contig 12029 bp, 14 predicted proteins | sample DeeseametaMP1141_FD_184194 | JGI IMG/M metagenome (GOLD analysis project Ga0207916, IMG submission 184194) | Marine microbial communities from the Deep Indian Ocean - MP1141 (SPAdes) | ecosystem: Environmental > Aquatic > Marine > Oceanic | place: South Indian Ocean | collected 2011-03-05 | reverse complement strand
CTCCAGCCTTTAAACATAATCATGATCCTGTGCATGACCGCAAATTAAATATTAATGGCAAAGATCAAGAATACTTGAGAGCCACGCTTTGGGCGGGTCCAGCTGTATCTGCTGGTTTGCCTAGTACTAATGTCCCTATCGGTTTATCCTCAAAAGGCCTGCCTATTGGAATGCAAATAATGGGTCCTTATCTTGAAGACAAAACGTGTTTACAAGCTGCAAAATTTGTTCAGGATTTAAGAGGAAAATTTAAAGTTCCGCCAAATCTCAATTAAGTGTTTCTGACATAAAAATGAAAAAAATCTTAGTTTTTCTAGGAATAGGTATTTTAATTTTGCTTATAGATTTAGCTTTGAATTATGACGAAGATAGATTGAATATCTTCATATCGGATCAAGAAGTGGAAAGTTTAATCTCATCTTGGCAGTTGCAAGTTGGAAGATCTCCTTCAAAAAAAGATATTAAAAGGATAATTGATGACATCATTAAAGAAGAGATTTTGTACCGAGAGGCATTGAGATTAAATTTAGATCTTGAAGATAGAATAATTAAAAGGAGACTTGCCCAAAAAATATCTTTTCTAAGAGAAGAAACATCGATTGCCCCTCCTAAATCAAATGAACTTGATAAATTTTTTCAGAAAAATCTAAGTTCTTATATCGTTCCTGAAAAATTTACTTTTACACATTTTTATTTTTCATCAGAGAGAGGTGGTATGAGAAGATCAAAAGATGCTCTGCAAAACATATCAGATGACGATTCTCCAGATAGCGATCCTTTTATGTTAGGTAAAAATTTTGTTGAGAAATCCGCCGAAGAAATAAGAAGAGATTTTGGTAATGGTTTTGCTGAAAATTTTAATAACCCTGTTCTGGGAGTTTGGATCGGGCCAATAGAATCTGTTTATGGATTTCATATTGTTAAGATATTAGAAAAATCAAAAAGTTACACTCCAACCTTAGGTCAAATTATAGAAAAAGTTGAAGTAGATTATTTTCTTGAAGAAAAACAAAAAAGTTTAGATTCTTACCTCAATGAATTAAGGGAGAAATATAAAATTGTCATAAATCCTAAGTATGTTCAATGAATAAGTTTCTTTATTCGTTAATTATTCTTTTCTCTTCAAATTTCTTCAGTCACGAATTCAATCCTGCCCACTTATTAATAGAGGAGAAAAAAGAATTTGAATATGAAGCACTGTGGATGACGCCTGTAAAAAAATTAGGAAGCTCGCCAGAATTGTCTTTTCCTAACGAGTGTGATGTCGAGAGAGATCTACCTTTCCGTCAAAATAAATACATTTCGGAAAGAATAAGTCTTAAATGCATAGAGTCTTTAAAAGGTAAAAAGATTCAGGTAAGTGGATTAAGTATTTTAAATGATGCTCTCGTTACAGTTAATTTTTTTAATGGAGACAGATTTGAAGGTTTGATGAATCTCAAAGTACCCGAGATTGTCATCCCAGAAAAAAAACAAGTTTATCCAACCGGATATTTTTACTTGGGCGTAGAACATTTACTAGGTGGAATAGATCACATTATTTTTGTATTAGGATTGATTTTTCTAATTTCTGGTTTTATTCCGCTTTTAAAAACGATAACGGCTTTTACTCTCGCGCACAGCATTACTCTAGCAATTTCTGTTCTGGATATTTTTAAGTTACCTTCTGCAAGCACCGAAGCATTGATTGCTTTAACAATAATCTATCTTGCCTTTGAACTAACCAAGCAAGAGAATGAAATAAGAAGACCTTGGTTGATGGCTTTTGGTTTCGGTTTGTTACATGGATTTGGATTCGCAGGTGCTTTGTCTGAAATTGGAATAACTAACGACCAGTTACTTCTTTCACTACTATTCTTCAATGTTGGCATAGAAATTGGTCAGCTTATGATTATTCCCTTAGTGGGTTTTGTAATTTTTCTATTGAGTAAAATAAACCTGAAAAAGCATCTTAAAATCTCAGTGGCCTATGGGATTGGTGGTATGGGCTTTTTTTGGTTTATGACCAGAATTTGGAGTATTGTTGTTTGATGAATCCAACCTTCAATAATTCTTTGGTTTTAACGATGCAGAGCTTTTTCTTAGGAGCCTTATTTATTTCATTGGCTGTTTGTTTTTTCTTATACAAATCTAAGAGTAATTATTTCCTAGCCTTTGTGCCGATGCTTGCTCTTGCCGTACATCAAGTGGAAGAGTATGTACTTTCAGCATTGCTCTTTGGTGAATATTATCACTTTTTAAATTGGGCTTTTAGAAACGGGATGGACATCTCTCCGATTGAAGTTACTCTAATTAATCTAGCGCCCTATGTCTTTTTCTTTCCAACTTTAATTTTTCTTCGAAAGAAGTATGAAAAAGTCTTTGGAATCTTTTTTCTTTTTCATAACGCTGCGACAATGGCCAACGCAAGTTTCCACTTGGGGATTTCTACTGCGCAAAATTTATACAGTCCTGGAATGATAAGCGCTTTGTTACTTTTTGTTCCTTTATTTGTTTATGGAATTTTATTTAATAAAGAACTGAAACTGGGTAATAGGCCAATAATAGCGATAAGTATTTACGGTTTCTTAGTACACTATATTTTGATATGGCTTATTAATATTTTCTAAATTAATATTTTTGTAGGTCATTTCTTTCGCTTAAGTTCCTCATATAATATAGTTAAGCAAGATAGAAACTAAAACTTCAAATCTACTTTTATAAAATTAGGAGGTTTATAAATGTCTTATTCAAAACCAAATCTAGATAGCAAACATTACGAAAATCTTTTTAATTCATTGCCTTCCTTAGAAGGTAAATCGGTTGCAATCACTGGAACAACATCTGGAACAGGTTTTGTTGCAGCAAATGCTTCTGGAAAACTAGGTGCAAATGTAATTCTTTTAAATAGATCTTCTGAAAGAGCCGATAAAGCTCTAATTGATCTCAGACAAGAGACTCCTAATGCAAATTTCAATCAGATTGAATGTGATCTACAGAGCTTTGATTCAGTTAGAAATGCGGTCAAGCAAATAGAAGATGCATGCCCAAATGGGCTAGATGTAATTTGTAATAATGCGGGAGTAATGGCTCTAGAAGATATGGCAACAGTGGACGGGTACGATGTTCAAATGCAAACAAATCATTTGTCACATTTTTTGCTAGTAAAACGTCTTATGCCTCTCTTAAAAAAAGCAGCTGAAATGAGAGGCGAAGCAAGAATAGTCAATCACTCTAGTATTGCCAGAAAACAACCAAAAAAAACTTTGGATGCTAAATTTCTTGAAAAGAATGGCGGTAATTTAGGAGGTAATGGTTCGAGTCTCTTTTTTGGAGGAGCGAGGTGGCTTAGATATAATCAGTCAAAGCTTGCAAATGCTGCTTTCACAGCATGTTTACACGATAAGTTATCCACTGCTAACTCAAAAATAAAAGCTATGGTCGCACATCCAGGCTTGGCTGAAACAGATTTGCAAAGCACGACAGTTAAGGAAGGTGGAATGGGTAAGTGGATTACAGAACAAATGATGAAAGTTGGGCAGTCAAGAGAAGATGGTGCTTTGGGTATTCTAAAATGCATTGCCGATCCTGAAGTAGAATCAGGTCAATTCGTCGGTCCTGGAATGGGTGGCATGTTCACTGCTGTTAAGGGAGAAGCTTTTTGTTATCCGCTTGAAAAATTTTATGATAATGAAACGACTAGGAATCTTCTTTGGCAAAAAAGTTGTGACGCCATAAATGAAAGTTTCGATATAGGATGAAAATTCTTATTTTAGGCGGCTCAGGTGGAATGGGAAGATTTGCTTCCTCGGCAGTCAGCTCTATAAGTGGGATTGATTCAATAACTATTGCCGATATTAACGAGACTGCTGCTTCTGATTTTGCTAAATCCTTTAACGATGACAGGATAACCGGGATAGGCTTGAATGTTTTGGACAAAGATTCTCTTAGAAAACTTACAGCCTCCAAAGACATAGTTCTTAATCTCACAGGGCCATTTTTTAAACTTGCTTACCCAATCTTAGAGATTGCGTTGGAGCAAAATTGTCATTATTTAGACATATGTGATGATTGGGAGCCAACTGAAAAAATGTTTTCCCTGAATAAATTAGCTGAGGAAAAAAACAAGATTGCTATTTTAGGATTAGGAGCTAGTCCAGGCATAACTAATATGCTTGCTTTAAAAGCTATGAACGAGTTGGATAAAGTTTCAAATGTTTATACAGGCTGGGATATTTCAGGGGCAAAGCCAGAAGAAGAAAGTTCTCAAACTGGGGCTAATGCTGCTATGGAACATGGTGTTGAACAGATGACAGGACAAGTTAAAGTTTATATGAATAAAAATTTTAAAATGGTAAGGCCCTTAACAAGAGTAAATGTGCAATATCCTCAGCTAGGTAAATTTAAAGCAAGCATTTTTGGTCATCCTGAAGCAATAACTTTCCCCCATCACTATCCAGATATTTCAACAAGCTTGAATTTAATGCATGGTAACGACCCCGCTGCTGTTTTTGTCTTTAAAGTGATTAGGTTCTTCGTTGAAATAAAGCTGCTCACTAAGAATCTAGCAGCAAAGATAATGGAACAACTTGAAAGAAGTAAAGTTAGTAAACCCAAGGATATTTTAAATTCCCTGCCTGAGGTTTATGGACTAGCTCAAGGTTTGAAAAACGAAACTGAAACTATTGTTGCTGTCACGTTAGATGGTTTTGAAGAAAATATGTCTATGGGTGCAGCAACTGGCTACCCATTAGCATGCGGATTGAAAATGTTACTTGAGAAAAAGATTGCTAAATTTGGAGTATTAGCTCCTGAGGCATGCGGACTAGATCCCGATAACTTCTTTGATGAATTAGGTGGTTTTCTGGGAGATGGTGCCCAAATTAAGATGATAGTAACTCAAGAAGCAGTCAACTAGATTTTTACAACCAGCGTCTTACCTTTCTTTTATAAGTTAAATAATCTTCTCCGAAAGTCTCTTCCATCTGCACCTCTTCTTTTAAAACAAACATGTTCCTCACAATAAAGAAAAAGATAAATAGAAAAATAATATTTAAGGGATTTTTCAAAATCAACATCAAGCCCAGTAAAAAAGAATTCATACCTACATACATGGGATTCCTTGTGTATTTATAAAATCCTTCGGTAATTAAAGTAGTGGACTCACTAAAAGGCACGACACCTGTCTTTGCTTTGATAAATCTTGAAATTGAATTGAAAGCCAATAAAAAGCCCAACCCGATTAAACATATTCCAATTAGAATCAGCGGCAAAGTTTGCGACGATGTTTCGCCAAAATACCAAGTAGCAAGCATGCATAAAGAAAGGGTCAGTAAATAATGTGGAGGATAAAATTTCATTTTTCTATTGTAATATTAATAGAATTTAAATCACTACTTCCTTTCATTGCTTAATTTATTTTGAGTAAATGTTATCTCTATGGAAAACCCTACTTTTCTAGCAAACGTATTTTTCTTTACGTTCTCATTTGTGTGGTTTATCTTTGTAGCCGTCGGTAGTCATATGTTCCGCAGGTATTACAAAGATAAAAAATGAAAAGTGCCCTTCTAATTGACCTTGGCGGAACAAATGTCAGACACGCATTTTTTACAAAAAATACGCTATCCAATATTTCTAAAGAGAAAATTTCAGATGATGATTTCATTCCATTTCTTCAGAGATTAATAGATGAACAAAAAAGTGAAATTGATTATCTAGTCATTGCTGCCGCGGGGCCCAACAATCACGTATCTATAAATCTTACTAATAGAAATTTATTGATTGAGGCAAACGAATTAACTTCTAAACTAGGATTAAAAAAATGCCTTTTATTAAATGATTGGGAGGCTGTAGCTCATTCTCTCAAAGAATTAACTAAAAAATCTTTACTGAAAATAAAAAATGGAACTCCTTCAAATGAGAATACACTACTGATTGGTCCTGGAACCGGTCTGGGAGTGACCCTGATAATAAATAATCAAATCATTCCCACAGAATTTGGGAATACTTTGAGCCCAACAAAAAACATGTTAGAAAATTTTGGTTTGGAAAAAAATGAAGAATTTTTATCACTCGAAAGTATCTTAAGCGGACCTGGGATGGAAAAACTCTACAAGGAAAAATTTGGAAAAAAGCTTTCTTCAGAAAGAATAATATCCTGTGCTTTAGCAGGTAATAATGATGAATTTTTTATAGTTGATAACTTTTTGAAAACGCTTATTTCAATTACCAATGATTTGGTTTTGTCTTTTTCGTGTGAAAAAGTTGTCTTTGGGGGGTCAATTTTGAATTCGATCAAACCAATTTTGACGTCAGAAAAGACCCTTAATTATTTCCCTTCGGAAATTAATCCTAAGTATTCTTCGTTAATAGGAAAAACCCAGGTCGACCTCCTTACAGAGGACGAGCCAGGGATTTTTGGTTGTTTAGCTTTTTTAAAAAATAAATAATTTCAACTTGTAGGAACTTCTGCAGAATTATAATATCTTGGCTCTTGGCAGTTAGAAACCATATTCCAGTTGTCTTCTACATCTGGACCAAGTTTTTGCCATTCAGCTTCAAAGGCTTTTCTTGCTTCTTCTGATTGATAAAAATTCCCCCAAAAAAAGTCAACCTCATCAGACTCATAATCAGGGCCTAAAATGACATAGCTAAAAGGGCCTGGCAAAGACTGGGCGCTATCTAAAAATGCTTCAAGTTGATTAATAATCTCTCTCAAGTCTTTTCCTTCTTTGCCCTCCTGATAGAGACATTGGTAATACTCAGAGACGAAATCACCTGAGTCAAATTCACCAAAAGTGTCGCCTGCTCTTGCTATATAAGCATCAAAAGAAAACTTTTGTTCTTCATTACAAGAGAGAATGTCAGATGTATTTTCTGTCCATTCAGCAACATTCTCATTAGAGTTCCAAATTTCCCATGCCGCTTCAGCTTCTTTTTTTGTATTCCAAATTAACTGCCAGAATCCATCTTCTTGATCAGCATTCAATCTTTGAAAATGTTGAATGCCATAAGAGGATACTAAGGGTGAATTAACTTCGACCAATAAATCTTGCCATTCAGGTAAAACATTATTTCTAAAGTTTTCTGCTGTGTAGTAAACCCCCTCCTGACAGGGGACGTATTCCATATAAAACATTTGGGGGTATTCCTCTGAGCCCAGGGTTGAGAATGAAACTTCCGCTTCAGACTCAGCCGAGGAACATGCATAAAACACAAAGAAAGATAAAATTACTGTTGATGTAAGTTTCATACTCACTCTACAAAATCTTGAAGAGTCAGTGCAGAATCATAAACTCGAACGTTTCGAACAATTTCTCTTTCGTACCATTCTGCCATTTTGTCCATTTCTTTATCGAAAGGAGAAACTCCCTGATCTCGAGGCGCAGAATCTTCCCATTCTTCCATTTCTGCCAAAGACTCGTATCCAACAGTAAACAAATGGGTTTGCATCCCGCCGCCAGCCATTCTTTCAGACAGACCAAATTGTCCTGGAAATGTTCCTTTGATAGCTTCATCTAATTCTTCAGTTGCTTCAATAATATCTTCTACGTTAGACGGTTGTGTTCTAAAGGGGTAAACCGCCCATACAGTATCTTTGTTTGAAGGGGTTCCATAAGTTTGAATGAAAGTATTTATTCTACTTCCCTTACCCTCGGAATTTGCGTTGAGCACTGAGAGGTATTTAGCCACTTCTTGGTTATTGGGATCGCTTAATTTAGCCATCCAAATTTCATGTTCTGCAAGACTTGGTTGGAGAACTGCAAAAGAATGCGTTTCTCCATCTAAACCGCCAGCAATGTAAGAATTTAAATGCAAAGATCCTTTGAAATTATTTTTTACAAAATCAGAAGACATGAATTGATCTGTAGCAGCTACAATTTTTGCAGCGCTTTGTGGACTTTCTACTCTAATCAAATATTCTATCCACGTCGGTGAGGCAAAGCTTACAGAAGTTGCCAGTACTAACAATAAAGTTATAATTTTTTTCATTATTCTCTCCTAAAAATTACTTCGAATACTATATCAAAGATATAATTCTTTTGTGTTTTACAAAATAATCATTTTAATTTTTCTCTCTTCTTGTGCGACTGGCTTTGTTGTAAAAGTAGATTCGGATGAGGCGTTCTCTGCAAATAAATATAAAGATTTCAAAATATTTAAGCCTGATCCTTTCAGAACAGAGTCTGATGAAGAAGAAAATCCGATAAGGATAAATAGAATTGCAAAGGCTTTATCTAACTCCCTTACAGAGCTAGGACTAAACCAGGATGATTCGTCTCCTTTAAAAATAAGTTTTGCTGTGAAAGAAAAAGAACAATTTAGCAGAATTAGTTCTTCAAATTTTTCTTATGGTTATAGATATGGATATAGATATGATCCTTTTGCGTTTAGATTTTATGCAAATGATCGCCTGCCTATAAACTTTCTTTCGGTAAAATTTTTTGATGAGGACCTTGATAAAGTAGTCTGGTACGCAAATATGAGAATCAATCCTACATCACTCGATGACCAAGATTTAGCGAACGAAATAGTTTCAAAAATTCTCTCAAAATATCCTGGAAATTCGTAATTTTGCACGTTGATTTCTTTAAACACATATAATTTACTATGAGCTCTGGAATATTTATTCTTGGTGGAATAACTTTCATAACAGCTTTTGTACTTTTTAAAATCAGCGCTTTTATGTATTTATTCCAAGATATCAAAGAGGGAAAAGAAAGATCTTGGTTGAGGCTTTTTCAAGTATTTGTTGTTGACCTAATAATATTAATCTCTGGTGTTATTGGAACAGGCATACTTTTCATGACTCTACTCAAAATAGCTCATGGATAAATGCAAACTAAAATTACTTTAGGTTATTTAGGCTTTCTGCCATTTGCAGCTCTCACAATCCTGCCTTGGATTTTTGGAGAAACTTATAAGGAGATTTCTTTTCAATTATTAGTTGTATATGGGGGAATAATAATTTCTTTTTTATCCGGAATAATCTGGGGTATTGATTCAACAAATCAAAAAAATCTAGTTACAGCCATTATTTTTTCCCTTATGGGATTTGGATCAATTTTATTGGCTTCGATAAATCTCATTTATGCGATGACTTTATTATTTTTCTTATTTTTTCTCTTCTATCTCTTAGAGTCCAAAGTTAATCCTCAATTTACTGATCCTGACTATTTGAAACTTAGAAAGAATCTAACTTCGGGTGTCTGTGGCTGTTATATGTTTTCTATTGTTATTCTGATTTATTAAACTTAATTACATGAAGTGGTCAAAAGAAGAAGCAAATAGTTGGTATAAAAAACAGCCTTGGTTAGTTGGCTGTAACTTTTTACCAAGTTCAGCAATCAATCAGCTCGAAATGTTTCAAGAAGATACCTTTGATAAAGAAACAATTGAAAGAGAATTGGACTGGGCAAAAGGTCTTGGATTCAATTCTTTAAGGGTTTATTTACATGATTTGCTTTGGTCAGATAAAGATACATTTATAAAAACATTTGATAAATTTTTGGGTATTTGTGAAATGAGAAATATCAGACCAATAATTGTGCTCTTTGACGATTGTCACCGCCCCTATCCAAAGTTAGGCAAACAACCCTTGCCAGTCAAAGGAGTTCACAACTCTGGTTGGAAACAAAGTCCTGGAATGAAATTGGTAAATCAAGTTAATGAAGAGAAAATTGACGCAAAGGAATTAAATAGGTTAAAGGAATTTGTCCAGGGTGTACTCAAAGAGTATTCAAGCGATGAAAGAATTTTAATGTGGGACATTTATAATGAGCCTGGTCAATTTGGTACTGGTGATAAAGCTTTAAAACTGCTTCAGTATACTTGGGATTGGGCTTACGAAATTAGACCTTCTCAACCTCTAACTGCATGTTTGGATGGTGCAATAGGTAAAGAAATCTTAAATCTTAATGGTGAAAATTCAGATGTAATAACCTTCCATACTTATGAAGCGGAAAAACTAGAATCGACTATTGAAAGACTAAAAGAATTTGGAAGGCCTTTGTTGTGTACTGAGTATATGGCGAGAGAATTTGGAACCACATTTGAATTTTCACTTCCAATCTTCAAAAAAGAAAATATTGGTTGTTACAACTGGGGTTTTGTAGCTGGTAAAAGCCAAACGCATTTTGGTTGGTCGACAATCTTAGAACTTCAAGAAAAAAAGAAAAAAGGTGAATTCATAAATGAAGGAGACGAACTGCCAGAGCCTGATGAATGGTTTCACGATGTTTACAGAATAGATGGCTCTCCATTTAAAGAGTCGGAAATTAAATTTATTAAAGAACTTTTAGGAAGTTAAAAAAAGGCGGGATAAACCCGCCTTTTTAAAACAGCCTTCTAGATTTCACTCGGTGTAAAGAGCGCCATTCCATATAGCTAATTGAGTAGATATTTCATTAGCCACTATAGTAGAAAAGCCTTGAGTTCTAGCGTTAAATCTAGCGAAACTTTCAGAAGCATTGAATACTGCTAATTCTTCAATCATAGCTTGCTGAGTTTCATAACCCGCCCAGACAAATAAACTTTCGCCATGCAAAGCGCCAGCAAAAGCTACTTTCATTCCATAAGAATCTCCAGCAATGCCCTCTTCTTCGATTTCCTCGATCATTTTATCCCATTCTCTGAGGTATCTAGGTAAATCGGATGTCTCAACTCGCCATACATAGAAAACTTTATTTTTCTCTACGTTTTCAGCCGTTAGTTTTTCTCTTACATTTACGTAAACAGATTCAGAAGTATTCTTTGTTCCATTTTGTGCAGCGGTTGTTAACAAATCAGCCACAGCTGAAGAGGTTGCTGCCATATCTACCGCTTTTTGGTAAGAAGCTGCATCTGGATAATAAAATTCGATAAGATGAGTTGTATCATCACTACCGTTTACACTGTTTGCATAAAGAGCTGCAGTTATTCCAAGCTTTTTAAAATCTTCAGAAGCCATATATTTACTGACATTTTGAAAAGTTGCTAAGGGGTTAATGGAATTAACGCCGAAACCTGCATGAAATCCTGTAGCTGCAAATTGTTGCGCAAAGATAGAGGTGCTGGCAAATAAAATTGACAGCAAGGTAATTTTAAATAGTTTCATTTTTTTCTCCTAAAAAAATTGGGCTTTAAATATAGCAAATGTAAGGTTTCTATCAATAGCTAGAATAGCTTTTTACATCTCGCCAAACTCTTAATAGATTTTCGCCAAAAACTTTTCGAATTTCCTCTTTTGAATAATTTCGCTTTAACAATTCTTCTATCAAATTAGGATAAGTGGAAGTATCTTCAAGGCCTACTGGAAAATTCCGCCAACCGTCATAATCTGAACCGATGCCAACGTGGTCTATACCAACCAATTCCTTGACTCTATCAATATGATCAGCAACATCTTTTACCGTTATCACAAGCTCGGGGTATTTTCTTTTTTCGCCAATAAACTCTGAACCAAAACAAATTTGAATAACGCCGCCATTTTTTGCTAATTCTTTCAACATATCGTCCGAAACATTTCTTTCAAATCCTGGTACGAAATGGCGCAATGAACTGTGCGAAGCAATAACTGGTGTTTTACTTAATTTAAGAACTTCATAAAATGCTGCATCAGAAACATGACTTATATCAATCATGACTCCTTGTTTGTTCATTTCAGCAACAACTTCTCTTCCAAAAGGACTCAAGCCTCCCCAATTTTTATTCTCATCATATGATGAGTCAGAGATGTGATTACTCTTTGAATGTGCGAGAGTAATGTAGTTAATACCTATATCGGAAAATAATTTTATATTTGAAAGATTGCTTTCAATTGGCGCACCATTTTCCATTCCATAAACTACCTGAAGAACACCTTTTTTGTTGCTTATTTCATCAGGTGATTTGACCAATGTAAATTTATCCGGATACTCGTCCATAATATCTTCTAAAATAGCAATAATTTCATTTGCCATTTTAAATGCTGTACCTTTTTCTTCGGCAGAAGGGGGAGTGAAAATCACAAAAAAAGGTACATTTAGACCGCCTTCCATTGCGCGATCGAAATCAAAATGAAGGGATGATGA
>Ga0207916_1000143_pt1 | contig 12040 bp, 14 predicted proteins | sample DeeseametaMP1141_FD_184194 | JGI IMG/M metagenome (GOLD analysis project Ga0207916, IMG submission 184194) | Marine microbial communities from the Deep Indian Ocean - MP1141 (SPAdes) | ecosystem: Environmental > Aquatic > Marine > Oceanic | place: South Indian Ocean | collected 2011-03-05 | reverse complement strand
ATCAAAAGAATAAATACGACATCCAACATTGGAGTAATATTTGGTTCATCTTTTTCTTCAACTGCCTGACTTATAAGTGATCTTCTCATTATATTTACTCAAAAGTTAAGTGTTCTTGTAACAAATCAGATTGTTTTTTTGCTTTTTGTTCTAAAATTCTTGAAGCAAATGTAGCAGGAATTGCTGCCATTAACCCAGCCATTGCAGGAATGGTAGCTTTGGCAACGCCGCCAGCCATTGCTTTAGCATCTCCTCCACCTGTTACAGCTAGAATATGAAAGACTTCAATCATTCCTAATATGGTACCTAATAACCCTAACAAAGGCGCAAGAACAATGGCCACTCTAATGTATTCTAAATTGCTGGTTATTTTTACATTTGCCTTTGAAATCAACATTGATCTGATTTGATGGCCAGACCAGGATTTGCGCATCGGCGTTTCTTTCCAGGCATGCTGAATATCTTTTTCTACCTCGTCATGAATATATTTAAAGTACCAAAACCTTTCTAGGATAAAACTCCACATCAGAATTATTAATAAGCCTATGAAAAGGACTACGCCTCCGCCTTTTTCAAAAAAATCTAAAAGAGTATCTTGAAGTCCAAACAGAAAAGCCATTTTAATTAGTCTTTGTTTTCTTCAGAAGCCGCAGCTATCATCCCTGTGCTTTGTTCTTCTAAAACCGTAAGAATATTTTTAGCATAATTAGCCATAATTGCTGCCATGAAAGTAGCTGGTATAGCTGTCATCAATCCAAGCATAGTTGTAACAAGCGCTTCAGAAATACCATTTGCCATAGTCTTAGGATCACCTGTTCCAAATAATGTAATGGCTTGGAAAGTATTTATCATTCCTGTAATCGTTCCAAATAAACCCAACAATGGCGCTACGACGGAAATTAACCTTACAAGCCAGATTCCGGTATCGATAGACGCTCGTTCAACAAGAATTTGTTCGGCAAGTTTCAATTCCAATGTTTCGACATCTGCACCTTTATTGCTTTCAGCAACATCAAAAATTCTTGATAAAGGGTTGTTTCCAATCCTAGATCCAGTTGCTTCTTTTTTAACGTTTTTGTCAACAGAATAAAGAATGTAAGTTCTCCAACCGAAAATTCCGGTTGCAAGCAAGAACAGAAGAATGATTGTATAACCAGTTATCCTTCCGTATTGAATCTGTTCAAAAAAGCTTGGTAATGAAATCAAGTTGGTTAATAAAGCTCCTCCTTGAGGTCCAGTAGGGTCTATGGCAAATTCCACAAATCCTGTATCAGTATCATGAACATCGTAGGTCCCTCCAAGGTATCTACCAGGTTGTCTTGGTAAAGTCTCATAAGCGCCTCTAGCAGGAAGATAGGTGAGATATTCACCTTCTGTAACCGCATTGAAATTTCCAATCCTTACAACGTTTTCTTGAGAAGTTTGCCCTTCGTTGTCTACAACTGTAGCTTCGAATTTCTGAACATTTCCTGAAGCAATTAGTTCTCTCTGTAATTCGTACCAAAGTCTTTCAAGTTCCTCGATAGAAGCCAAACTTATGCCTTCACCCATTCTCTTTGATAGGTCTTTTAAGAAAATTTCTCTATCTTGGCCAAATTGTCCTGAAGTAACTGCAGACTCAAATTGTTGTTGGGTATCAGAAGCAACCCCTTGAAGATGACCAAAAGTTTCGTACAAAGAACCCAGTCTAGTTTTGAGTTGCTCTTCTAAAAGAACAAGTTTTGCATCATTAGCTTCAAATCTTCCTTCTAGCTCGGTAGCGATTGCCTCGAGTCTAGCTCTTTCAGCTTTAGCGTTTGCTAATAAAGTTGCTTGACGATTTCTTTCTCTGGCAAATTTTTCTTCTCTTTCTGAGGCTTCTTCAGACTCAGCAAATTTTCCTTGCTGAACGAGCTCAAGTAACTGATCTAAAGATAAAGCAGTATCGGGTTTCTCTTCCTGTAAGAAAGCAAGAGACGAGAATATAGTGAAAAATAGTATTAAAAATTTAGTTTTCATTGCATTACCTCTGCAGCTGGAACAGGCATCTCAAGAATATCAACAGTTTTAACTTTTTTTGCCATTGCAATCCCATCACGAATAGAGTTTCTGTATCTTCCAGGCAAAGATTCCCAAGACTGAGTCTCTTTATTGTAAATTCCAGTTTCTGATAAATCTGAAGTTTGATAGGCAAGAACTAATCTTCCAATTCTTAATATGTTGACGTCTCTTTCTTGTTCATCTATTAAAATAGTGTCTTTGTAGGTGTCAATTTTTCTTCCATACTCCGATTCAACAGCATAACCATCTAAAACCTGTCTAAGTTTTTCAGCAGGAGAAACTACAGGATTATCTAAAGCAGCTTGAATGAAGGATAGTCTTTCAGTTCTTTCTCCAGATCGAAAAGGCACATCTAAGGCAATAAATTGCTTTAATCCTTCGAACATTCTTCTTGCAAGAGGGGGTATTTGACGTTGAAGGACCGTTGAGTCTTTCATGGTTTTTTCAATCTCTTTCATTCTCTCAACTTGTCGTTTTATTTGTTTCCTTTTTTGAGCGTTGTAAACCTTTAAACCTTCTATTTGCTTACTGACACTTTTATACTCAGATGAGTCTTTATCAGTATTAACTTGAAAAGAATCTATTTTTTCTTGAGAAGCTTGCGCAAGAAGAGCCCTCTCTTTATTAACTTCTAATACCGGTTCTAATTGAGCACTTAAATATAATGACGCAGTTAATAAAAAAAACGTTAAAATTGCCCTTTTTAACTTATATGTAAACATTATTAATCCCCTGACTATTTTAAGATTAAAGCAAAAAAAGTGGTCGAAAACTAGCAGTGTTTTGACCACAAGATCTAAACTTTATTGTTAAAACAAAATATTTGCAACTTGTAATAGTTTTTAAGAAAAAGTAGTGAACAAAGAATTTAAATGAGTCAAGTAAGTACCAATGAATTTAAACAAGGTATGAAAATTATTCTTGATCAATCTCCATGCGAGATTATTGAAAATGAATTCCATAAGCCAGGGAAAGGTCAAGCTGTGATGAGAATCAAGTATCGGGATCTACTGACGAACAGAGTTTTAGAGAGGACTTTTAAAACAGGAGAATCGGTAGAAAAAGCAGATATTTTTAGTAAAGAAATGCAATTTTTATACAAAGAAAACGAAAATGTTATTTTGATGGATTGTAACAGTTATGAACAATTCGAATGCGATCAGTCAAAAATTGAAAAACAACTTGCTTGGATGAAGGAAGGAGAAAACTATGAAGTCATATTTTGGGAAGACTCTTTAATTTCTATTGAAATAGATAATTTTGTGGAAATAAAAATCAAAGAAACCGATCCAGGCTTAAAAGGAGATACAGCAACAAATACCTTCAAACCAGCTATTTTAGAAAATGGTTTGGAAATTAAAGTCCCCTTATTTATATCTCCTGGTGATTATATTTCAGTAGATACCAGAAATATGGAGTATCAAGGAAGAGCAAATAAATGAAGGAAGAAATTTTTAATTCTTTGAATAAAGCTTCTTTAAAAATTTTCCCAGAGTTTTCTGGAAATTTTCAAGTCTCTAAACCGCAAGACTCTTTGCATGGAGATTGGACTTCAAATTTGGCTTTAATAATGGCAAAACAGATGAAGAGAAATCCTCGGGAATTAGCAAATGAAATTGTTGAAACCTTAGAAAGCCCCCAATCCTTTGAAAAAATAGTCATAGCTGGAGCTGGGTTCTTAAATTTCTATCTTAAAGAAGAAATATTTTTTGAAAAAACTAAAGAATTTGCAAAGGGAAAATTTGAGACTCCTTTTGAAAAAAACCCAAAAAAAATTCTTTTAGAATATGTATCAAGCAATCCTACTGGACCAATTCACGTTGGACATGGTCGATCTGCTGCTTTTGGATCAGCTTTAGCAAACTTATTAAAAAAAGCAGGAAATAATGTTACTCAAGAATATTATTTAAACGATAGAGGTCTTCAAGCAAAAACACTCGGCCTAAGTGTCTTTCTAAGGATGCAGGAATTACAAGGAATCGATGTTAATTTGCCAGAAGGTTGTTATGCAGGTGAATATGTGAAAGTTCTTGCGTTAAAGGCAAAAAAGAAGTTTAAAAAGAAGTTTTTACTCAAGGGTATTGATACTTCTTCTTTAGAATCTTTAGACGATTGGTTTAATTTAATTGAAGATTCTTTTAAAGATTTTTCTGACCTATCAAATTTCGTCATCGAAATCCAAACTGATCAAATTAAAAAAGATTTAGACAGCTTTAATGTTCAATACGATAGTTGGTTTAAAGAATCGGACCTTTTTAAAAACAATCTCATCCAAAAAAGTATAAAAAAATTGAAAGAGGATGAAGTTGAAGAAAAAGAAGGAGCATTATGGTTCAAATCAACAAATTATGGAGACGAAAAAGATCGGGTTTTAGTAAGAGACAATGATGAACCAACCTATTTTGCATCGGATATTGCATATCATGAGAATAAATTTAAAAGAAATTTTGATGAAATAATTAATATATGGGGAGCTGACCACCATGGTTATATTCCAAGAGTCAAAGCATCGATTGAATCTTTAGGATTAGACTCTGAAAAACTCAAGACTTTGTTAATTCAATTTGTTTCTCTTAAAGAGAGGGGCCAAAGAGTTCAAATGTCCACAAGATCTGGCGAATTTGTAGAGTTGTCTGAATTGGTCAATGATGTAGGTATAGATTCAACAAGATATTACTTTTTAGCTAGAAAAGCTGAACAGGCTTTAGAATTTGATATCGATCTAGCAAAAAAAACAGACAAGGATAACCATGTTTATTATATCCAATATGCTCATGCCAGAATTTGTAGCATCAAAAAGGAACTGAAAAAAAGAAATATTGAATTCGAACTTGAAACTTCCTTGGAAAAATTAAATTTACTTAAAGAAAACGAGAAAGACATAATTTCTTTAATAAATGGCTATCCTGAAATTCTAGAACAGTGTTATAAAAATTACGAACTGCATCCCCTTTGCTTCTATCTAAGAGACTTAAGTTCTAAATTTCATAGCTTTTATAATTCTGAAAAGATTATTACTGAAAATAAAGATTATTCGGATGCAAAGATTGCTCTCTCGACAGCAGTACAAGAAGTAATTAAAAACGGCTTGAATATCCTAGGAATTAATTGTCCTGAAGTAATGTGATGGAAGATATCGAGAAAAATTTAAATAAAATTCGATCAAAAATAGATGTCTTAAAAAAAGATAAAGAAATTAAGATTGTTGCCGTTAGTAAAAAAAAATCATGGCAGGAAATTTCTAAAGCCTACGATAATGGAATAAATGATTTCGGAGAAAATTACTTACAAGAATCAATTTACAAAATCCCCAAACTTAACTCATTAGATATTACTTGGCATTTTATTGGTCACATTCAATCTAACAAATGCAGAGATATTGCAGAAAAATTCGATTGGGTGCATACAATTGATAGAGTAAAAGTTGCAAGATTACTTGATAAATTTTGCCCAGAAAATAAAGAATTAAGAGGTTTGATTCAAATAAACATTGATAACGAAGAGTCTAAGTCTGGAATAAAATTAGAAGAGATAGAAAATTTTTTAGAGGATTTATCTGATCTTAAAAGAGTAAAATTGTGCGGCCTAATGATCATTCCAAATCCAAATGTTGAATTAATTGGTTTGAAAGAAACTTTCAAAGAAGTAAAAAAACTTTTGGATAAACTTCAAAAAAAGTTTATAGATCTTACTGAAATTTCTATGGGTATGTCTCGAGACTTTGAATTAGCAATTCAAGAAGGTTCTACTATAGTAAGATTGGGAGAATCTATATTTGGAGCAAGAAAATAAATGAAGATAGGTTTTATTGGTGTTGGCAATCTTGGAGAAAAAGCTGTAAGAAAGCTCTCAAAGAATCATGATCTTTATCTTTCAGATCCAATAAAAAAAGAAGAATTAGAAAAAATTTCAAATGGTTATTTCTCACTTGAGGAAACAATAAATTCTTGCGAAGTGATTTTTTTTACAATAAAACCAAATATGCTTGAAGAACTTTTTTTTGATAAAGATTTAAATTTGAAAGATAAAACTTTCATATCTTTTATGGCTGGATTAAGTCTTAATAAAATCAAGGAACTAATTAAGAAAGAAACTCTTTTAATTAGGGGAATGCCAACGGTTGGAATAGGAACAGGGGACAGCGCAATTGCTCTTTCAGCAAATTTTTCTATTTCTGAAGAAATTAAAAATATGTTATCGGAACTTGGTTCCATCGTTGAGATGGATGAGGAGCATTTTGACGCTTTTACTGCAATCATTGGAGCAGGGCCAGCCTATTTCGCTTTGCTCGCTGAAACTTTAAGCGAAATTGCCTCAAAAGAAGGTTTTACAAATCACGAGGCATGGGTAAATACTCTCATGATGGGTACATCAAAAATATTTAAGGAAGAAAAAGAAGTAGGTTTCAAAGATATTATGTCGATGGTTGCATCTAAAGGCGGTGTTACAGAAAAAGCATTAGATACAATGAAAGATAATGGCTTCAAAAAAATAATTTCTGACGCCATTGATATGGCTATAAAAAAATCCAAAGAATTAGGTAAATAAAAGATGAATCCAAATTTTGTAATCTATACATTTATTAACTTAATATCTATTCTGTTATCCGTATACTTCTTCTTTAGACTCTTTGAAGTAAATTTTAATAATATAATTGTAAGGCGTTCTTACTCAATCATTGAGCCTTTTTTAAAACCCTTCCGTTTGATCCTGCCAGTAGTCTACAGATTAGATTTATCTTGTTTGGCGATGGTATTTTTTTTTAAAGCTTTAGGTTTTTATATTTTTTTGACCGGAAGTGAGGTTGAATTTTCTCTGGGTGAAGCCTTTGGCTGGACAGCTTTAAGTGTTTTACTTATGTTCAGTCAAATTCTTAGGTATGGCTTGTTTGTTTCTATTATTGGTAGTTGGGCCTTTCCAGCTTCAAATAACCAATTTTTATCTTTGTGTAATTCGGTGACAAATGTCTTATTAAAACCCTTTCAAAAGTTCACTATTTTTGGAGGGATGGATTTTTCCCCAATAATCGTTTTTTTTCTATTGATACAAATTGATAGAATTTTATACAACGCAAAATTTTCTTTTGGTTTACCCAGTCTAATATAGATGTCAGAAAGCAATCTACTCATAGTTGAGCCAAAAAAATTCTCTTTCAATGAAGTTTTCAAACTTGAATCAGGAGAAAAGTTAAACGGTTTTGAAGTTGTCTATGAAACTTACGGTGAGTTAAATAAACAAAAAAGTAATGCAATTTTAATTTGCCACGCTTTAAGTGGAAATCATCATGCTGCAGGAGTTTATTCTAAAGAAGATATCAAGCCCGGCTGGTGGAATGAACTAATTGGCCCTGACAAAGCTTTTGATACTAATAAATATTTTATTGTTTCATTGAATAATCTCGGAGGATGCCACGGTTCTAGTGGACCAAATTCAATTAATCCTGAAACGAATCAAGAATTTGGTGCTGAATTTCCAATTGTTACGGTTTCGGATTGGGTAAATAGTCAAAACTTACTTAGAGAAGAGCTTAAAATTGACAAATGGCTCAGCGTAGCTGGAGGCAGTCTTGGAGGCATGCAGGCACTACAGTGGGCAATAGAGTTTCCCGATAAATTATCAAAAGCTATTGTAATTGCTGCTGCGCCAAAACTTAGTACACAAAATATTGCTTTCAATGAAGTAGCCAGACAGTCAATTATTTCAGATCCTGATTTTGAAAAAGGTGATGCTCATCCTCAAAAAGGATTAGGGCTTGCGAGGATGTTAGGACACATAACTTATCTATCTGAAGAATCAATGAAAAACAAATTTGGCAGAGATTTAAAGAAAGAAAAATTAGGATACGACTATGACGTTGAATTCGAAATAGAAAGTTACCTTCGTTACCAAGGCGCAAACTTTTCCAAAACCTTTAACGCTCATACTTACTTACTGATGACAAAAGCTTTGGATTATTTTGATCCTGCAAGAATGAATGATGGGATTTTTGCTAAAACTCTAGAAAATTCCTTATGTAGTTTTTTGATAATATCTTTTAAATCAGATTGGAGATTTCCTCCGGAAAGGTCAAAAGAGATAGTAGACGCTTTAATTGAAGCTGAAAAAAAAGTGAGCTATTTAAATATTGATTCAATTCAAGGGCATGACAGTTTCTTAATGAAAAATGATAGATATGAAAATGCAATCAAAAGTTTCTTAATGTCAGATGTTTAAATTAAAAGATTGGATTTCAGAGGATTCAAAAGTTTTAGATCTTGGTTGTGGAGATGGGTCATTACTTGACGATTTAAAAAAAGAAAAATCAGTTTCTGGATTGGGTATTGAAATAGATGCTGGGAAAATAAAAAGTTGCCTTGAAAAAGGAATTTCAGTAATCGAGCAAGACATTGATAATGGTCTAGAAAATTTTGGGAATCAAACATTTGATTTTGTTGTTATGAGTCAATCTATTCAAGCTTTGAAAAGACCGGAATTAGCTCTAGAAGAAATAGTTAGAGTTGGGAAAGAATGTATTGTCTCAATTCCAAATTTTGCAAATATCAAATGTAGACTACAGCTGTTTTTTAAAGGACAAATGCCTGTTTCAAATGCCTTACCGCATGATTGGTTCTCTACTCCGAATTTACATTTGTGCTCCTTAGAAGATTTCGAAGAGCTATGTAAAAAATGTAAAATTTCGATAATTGAAAGAAAGCTATCAAAAACAAATGGTGAGGAAAGTTTTTTGATGAAGCTTTTCCCAAATCTCTTTTCGGAAGTTGCTTTGTACAAACTTATCAAGAAAAGTTGAAAATAGTTATTGCAAGTTTTAACGAAGGTAAACTCAAAGAATTCAAAGCTTTATTTCATGACTCAAATTTTCATTTAATTTCTCTGAAAGACTTTACTTCGGACGATATCGAAGAGACCGGGCTCTCTTATGAAGAAAATGCCATGTTGAAAGCGAAAAAGGCTAGTGAAATTACAAATTTTCCTTCGCTTGGTGATGATTCTGGTTTAGAGGTCAAACTGCTTAATAATGATCCTGGTCTTTTTTCAGCAAGATATTCTGGAAAAAATGCCTCTGATGAGAAAAACATATCAAAGCTTTTAAAAAAAACAGAAGGTTTGAAGAACAAAGCAGCAAAATTTATATCGACTCTGGCATTTTATGATCCAAGAAAAAAAATTGAATTATTTTCTTTTGGTGAGTTAGCAGGAGAAATTTCTATAGGCAAAAAAGGCACTAGAGGCTTTGGTTATGATCCAATATTTAAATTGAAAAATTCAAACAAGACACTTGCAGAAGTTTCTTTCGAGGAAAGGATGAAAATCAGTCACAGGTCAATATCTACAAGAAAGATGATTACTCATTTAAGTGAGATATATAAGTAAAAATAGTTCTTCCCTCTTCTTCGCCCTTTCTTTCATATTTTGTTTTGATAGGCCTAAGAAAACCTAATGAATCATCATTATTACAAGTTGGAAAATTTACCAGCTCATTTGCTAAATTTTTAGCGTAATCTTGCCAATCTGTTTTTACAATTAGTCGGCCTTTATTTTTTAGCCTTTTCTTGAGAAGCGATAGAAATTCTTTATCTATTAGTCTTCTTTTCCAATGCCTTTTTTTTGGCCAAGGATCTGGAAATAAAATAAAGATAAAATCAAAAAAAGGCGCATCAATTTTTGCTAAAAGGTTTTTTGCATCACCAAATATTATGCAAATATTTTTCAAATCATTAGAGTTAATCTTTTTCAATAATGAAGCAATGCCTGCTTTGTAAATCTCAACACCGTAGAAATTAATTTCTGGATTAGAAGCCGCTTTTTGAAAGATATTTTTTCCATCTCCAAAACCTATCTCAAGGATATTAATCTTTCCTTCTGGGAGAAGTTTTGAAATATTGGGAAGTTCCTCAAGAGAATAAAAAGTTGAGTTTTTAAAACTATCTAAAACTTTAAAATCTTGTTTTGAAGTTCTACTTCGGACATGGACATAGGATTTTATCTCTCTTTTCAAGATTCTATAACGCCTAATTCTGGGGAACTTGGGCTTGGATCGGACTTTGGTATTCTTCCTGATTTTAAAGCAAGTCTTCCTGACTCAACAGCCAGTTTCATGGCCAAAGCCATTTCTACAGGATGTTTAGCCCTTGCAATTGCAGTATTTAAAAGGACAGCATCTGCACCCATTTCCATAGCAATAGTCGCATCTGATGGAGTACCAATACCAGCGTCAATTATTACTGGGACTGAGACAGAATCTATTATTTTTTGAATTTTTTTAGGGTCAGATATTCCAAGGCCACTTCCAATAGGAGCCGCTAAAGGCATTATTGAAACACATCCTAGATCTTGAAGTTTCATACAACTTTCATAATCTGAATTACAGTAAACCATCACCTCAAAACCATCTTTTACCAAAATTTTAGCTGCCTCTATGGTCAATTCCATATTTGGCAATAATGTCTTAGGGTCACTTAAAACTTCCAATTTAAGTAAATTTTTTCCATTAAGAATCTCTCTTCCTAATTTAGCGATTCGTACTGCTTCTTTGGTTGAAAAGGCTCCTGCTGTATTTGGAAGAATTGTAAATTTTTCTGGAGAAATATAATCGAGAATGGTGGAATTTTTATTATTGTTTAAATCTATTCTCCTGACAGCAACAGTTACTATTTCTGCTCCGGAGGCTTTAATAGAAGAAATTGCCTCCAACTCATTATTATATTTTCCTGTTCCTACTAAAAGTCTAGATGAATAACTTTTTCCTGCAATGACTAGATTATCTGTCGTCAATTAACCACCGCCAATGGCTTTAACAATTTCTATTTTATCTCCCTCTTTTAAGGTGGTTTCTTCCCAATTGGATCTAAATATCAAACTTTCATTTATTTCAATAGCAATATGCTTTGTAGATATTTTTAGAGACTGTAAAAAAGAAAAAATGTTGGAGTCTGATGCAACTTCTTTTGAATCGCCATTAACAAAGATCTTAATTGGAGTATCTTCCAATATTCAGCTCAATTTTTCTTTGATAACTTCCATGGCAGATTTTTCAATTTGCCTTATGCGTTCTGCACTTACTCCGTATTTATCGGATAGTTCGTGAAGAGTAGGTTTAATTTCACTAAGCCAACGATCAGTAAGAATTTCCTTACTCCTTTGGTCTAATTCGGAAATAGCTGAAAGTAATTCTGCGTTGTTATGACTGTTTAAGTCTTCTTTTTCTATAAGTTCGGCTGGATCCATATTTGAATCCGAAATGTAATTAGCCGGACTGTAAGAAGCTTGATCGTCATTGGCATCAGCTGGCGGATCGAAGGAAATATCTGATGAACTCATTCTGGATTCCATTTCTTTTACTGATTTTTCATCAACACCAAGCTCAGAAGAAATCATTTTTACATCATCAGGCGAGAGCCAATTGAGTTCTTTTCTTTTACTTCTTAAATTAAAGAAAAGCTTTCTTTGGGCTTTAGTTGTCGCAACTTTAACAATCTTCCAATTTTTTAAGATGTATTCATGGATTTCTGACCTTATCCAATGAATAGCAAAAGAAATCAATCTAACCCCAACTTCTGGATTAAATTTTCTGACAGCTTTCATTAAACCTACGTTACCTTCTTGAATGAGATCTGCTTGAGGAAGTCCATATCCAGAATATCCTCTTGCAACATGTGCTACAAACCTTAGGTGCGCCATGACTAATTTTCTAGCCGCTTCTAAATCGTTGTTATAATAAAGCTCTTCAGCAAGTTTTTTCTCTTCCTGAGGAGTCAAAATAGAGATATTTTGGATAGAATTTAAGTACGACTCTAGGTTTTGTCCTGGAGAAGTAATGTCCATAGGTTGTATTTCGTTACCCATAATTGCGAATTTTATACCTTTTTTTCACTTTTTATGAAATTTTTTTACTAAAAAGTTATAAAAATAGTCTCAAAGCACCTTTTCTTTTAGAAAGTTTAGTCTATTTTGACTAGAAAACGCATAAAACCCCTTTATGAGTTGATTTTTATTGAGC
>Ga0207916_1000136_pt1 | contig 12406 bp, 15 predicted proteins | sample DeeseametaMP1141_FD_184194 | JGI IMG/M metagenome (GOLD analysis project Ga0207916, IMG submission 184194) | Marine microbial communities from the Deep Indian Ocean - MP1141 (SPAdes) | ecosystem: Environmental > Aquatic > Marine > Oceanic | place: South Indian Ocean | collected 2011-03-05 | reverse complement strand
ATATGAAAAACTTTACTGGCAGTAAATGGGAAGCAGGTTTTGTTGAAAACTTTACTATTAAAAGTGCTTCTATCTTAGGCAACGCTAGCTCAAAGCTTAAAGACGCCTTAGGTCCTTACACAGAAGATTTTCGCAGTAATCTTTACGGTTTCGACAGAGTTGCGGGTGAACTCGGTGAGGAAATCTCTAAGATTAAGTAAAATTTTAACTTACAAAATCGTTCAATCTTTCATAAGCATTTATGAAATCTTCTTTGAATTCTTGAACAACATCGCTTGCGGATATGCTTTGATTCATAAGCCCTACTCCTTGACCTACCCAATAAGTAGCTAAATCTTTAGCTCCCTCATGTCCTCCTGCGGCTAATTTATTTACTTTTTGTAGTGCAGGTTCAGCAACCATAGGTTGCAATGGCATTGGAAGAGGTTCCGGAGCTGACTCAGACTCCCAAGCTTCTGTCCAAGGGGTCACTAGTTGTCTAGAGTGTTTTCCAGTTCTACTTCTAGATCTTACAGTCTGGCTTGAATTTGCAGCAACCATTTTTTCTTTAATAATTGGCTCTACCTCAGATTCAATTGTCGTTAACCATACCGAACCGCACCATGCACCAGATGCGCCCATCGCCATTGCAGCAGCCATTTGTTTTCCAGTCACAATTCCGCCAGCAGCTAAAATAGGAACATCTCCATAAGGTTGAATGGCCTCATGCACCTCTGGAATCAGAACCATTGTTGAGACACTTCCGCAATGTCCTCCCGCTTCAGTACCAGAAACCACCAAGATATCTACTCCTGCTTTGACTTGATTTATGGCGTGTTGAGCTGTTCCCAACAAAGCAGCAACCTTACAATTATTTTTTTTGCCCATTTCGATCATCCAATCTGGCGGAACTCCTAAAGCATTCGCAATAATTTTTATAGGATGATTAAAAGCTACATCTAATAAAGCTTTTGCACCATCAGATTGGGTATTCTCAGCAAATCCAGAACCAGCGGTGTCGATTTCGCGTAATTCTGGGGCTTCTATCCCATGATTTTCTAAAACGTCTGTTCTAAAGTCAGCATATTCTTGAGGAATCATTTTGGCTAACTTATCAGGATTGAACTTTTCGTCTTTTCCAACCATTTTATTTGGTATTAATACGTCAACACCGTAAGGCTTACCATCTATATGCTCGTCAATCCATTTTAATTCTTTCTCTAATTGCTCTGGTGACATTCCTACTGCACCTAATACTCCACATCCCCCTGCCTTAGAAACAGCTACAACTACATCTCTACAATGTGAAAAAGCTACCAAAGGAAATTCGATATCTAACATCTCACAAATTGGTGATTTCATTTTTTTTCTCCTAAAATTTTTTTAAATTTAACAATATAAAGTTTATACTAATTTTTGCCATGAAACCTTTATCTTCAATTTTTTTCACATTATTTTCAGTTTCCTTAGGTCTTTTATTTACAAGCGCCCTTTCATTTAATACCTTTCAATTTGGTGGAATATCAATTCTATATTTCGTCACTTTATATATTTTTATTTTGCAGTGGATTATTTTTATTCCTGCTTACGTAAAACAAACTGAGCATTATTTTGATCTAACGGGATCAATGACTTACATCACCTCTATCTTATTGGTAACTTTTTTCTCACTAGATGTCGATTTAAGGGATATTTTAATTTCTTCTTTAATTATTATTTGGGCTAGTAGGCTAGGATTGTTTTTATCTAAGAGAGTAACAAATGCGGGAGAAGATACTAGGTTCGTACACATAAAACCTAATTTCTATCAGTTCCTAATGACTTGGACGATACAAGGACTTTGGGTATTAATGACCGCAGGAATGGCTTTTGCAGCGTTAAGTTCAAAAAATAAATTAGGACTAGACTCGTTTGCTGTGGTTGGAGCTCTAATTTGGTTAATAGGTTTTGTTATTGAAGTTATCTCAGACAAACAAAAAACAAATTTTAAAAACAATCCTTTAAATCAAGGAAGGTTTATACAAGAAGGTTTATGGTCTTGGTCTAGGCATCCAAATTATTTTGGTGAAATTGTTTTATGGATCGGAATTGCTGTTATTGCCTATCCAGTGATTGAGGGATGGCAATATTTTGCATTACTGTCTCCTATTTTTGTTATTTTCCTTTTAACAAAAGTAAGTGGTATTAATCTTCTGGAAAGACAGGGAATGAAAAGATGGGGTCACGAGGAAGACTATTTAAATTACCTTAAGAGAACTAGCTCTTTAATTCCCCTTCCGCCCAAAAGTTAAAAGTTAAGATTATTTTTCTTCAAACTTATAAGACTTAGATCTTTTAAAGGCTTCTCTTTCAAAAAGCATATCCGTGTATCTCTTAATATTAGGTTTGAATGCTTGCTCTATGCCTAGAGATTCAGCGACAACAAAAGCATAACTCACGCAAATATCTGCAATCGTAAAACGATTTGAACATAAGTATTCTCTATCGTTTAAAGTTGTCTCTAATAATTTACACCTTGAAACAAACCATCTGCTGTAACCTTCTACAGCAGCATCCGCAACGCCTGGTTCTTGAAGTTTGTATCTTAGAACAACCGTTTGTGGAAAAGTTAAAGTTGCATCAGAGTGGAAAAGCCAATTTAAATAAGCTGAATAGTCAGGCTCATCTGGCATAACTCTTAAATCTGTCGGTCCATATTTCTCGACTAAATATTGGGACATTGCAACGGATTCAGTCATTTTCACTTCGCCATCTATCAGATAAGGAATAGTTCCAAGCATGTTGACGTCCAAAAATTCTTTCATGAAAACTCTCGGAGGAAATGGCATCATCTCAAGCTCATATTCTATTCCCATCTCTTCTGCAGTCCATATAGGTCGCATTGCTCTTGAACTTTCCGTTCCCCATATTTTTATCATATTATTACCATCAGAATTGAATCAATCTATTTAGAAAAGTAGAATGATTATAACTTATATACGAGGAATATTATGATTGGAGCAATTGCAAAACTTAAAATAAAAGATGGAGAACTTGAAGGATTTATAGAAGTAATGAGGAAATTGGTTCAAGCAGTTTCTGATAACGAACCAGGATGTGTTTATTATCAGATGCATGAAACTTCTGATCCACAAACAATTATGATGATTGAAGTTTATGAAGATGAAGCTGCTCATGCAAATCATACTCAAACAGAACATTTCAAAACTATTGGTATGGAATTAGCTCCTTTTTTAGCTGGAGCTCCTGAAGTAACTACCCATAAGCTAATAAGCTGAAACAGTATTATTTAAAAGCTGTCGAAGAAGGTCTAATCGAATTTGATGAAGATCAAGTTAGATTAATTGACACTCTAGAGAAAAAACTTAGTCGTACAAAAAATTCTAATTTTTTAGAAATTTTTAGACGCTCAAAACTACCAAAGAGTATTTATATATATGGAGAGGTAGGAAGAGGTAAAACTTTTCTGATGGATTTATTTTTTAAAGAAATCCCATCCAAAAAAAAATTAAGGCTGCATTTTCATAGGTTTATGCAACTTTTACATGACGATTTAAATAAAGTTAAAGGACAAACAGATCCAATCAATAAAATTGTAAAAAAGCTTACAAAAAAATATTCTTTTTTTTGTTTTGATGAATTCTTTGTTGAAGATATCGGAGATGCAATGCTTTTGGGAAAATTTATGCAGGAATTTTTTAAGTCTAACGCCTGTTTTGTTACTACTTCAAATATAGAACCCTCAAAACTTTATGAAGGAGGATTGCAAAGAAAACTTTTTTTACCCGCCATTGAGTCAATTGAGCAAAATTGTGAACTTTATAACTTGGATTCAAAAAATGATTACCGTTTTAGAACTTTAGAACAGAATAAATTATTTTTTTATCCTCTTTCTAGCGAAGCAGAAAGTAGTCTTGAAGAAATTTTTAAATCTTTAACAGGCATAAATAATGTGAAAATAGATGAAATTGAAATCCTTCAGAGAAAAATTGAAACAATAAAATCTTCTAAAGGTGTTGTATGGTTCGATTTCAATACAATATGTAATTCTCCAAGAAGTTCCATGGATTACATTGAGATCTCAAAAGAATATCAAACAATAATAATTTCAAATATGTTTAAAATGAATTCAGATGATATTGCGAGACGCTTTATTAGCCTCATTGATGAATGTTATGACAGAAAAGTTAAATTAATCATAAGTGCAGAAGAAGATTTCAAGGACATATATAAAGGTTCAAATTTGAAAGAAAAATATAAGAGAACAGTAAGTAGATTAATTGAAATGCAGTCAACTTCTTATCTTAAAGAGGCTCACAAAGCTTGAATTTATTTTAGATGCCACTAGATATAATAGTGTAGAATTAATTAAATAAATGAAAGAAGTAGTAGAGACAAATTTTTCAATCGGCCAAGTAGTTAAACACAAGTTTCTAGACTTTAGAGGTGTCATTTTCGACGTAGATCCAGAATTTAATAATACTGAAGAGTGGTATCAAAGCATCCCCTCTCAAATAAGGCCAAGCAAAGATCAACCCTTTTATCATGTTTTTGCTGAGAATGATGACGTTTTTTATACAGCTTACGTATCTCAACAGAATCTTTTAATCGACGAATCAAATGAGCCGGTTGCACATCCAGACGTTACTGCGAATTTTGGCCCCTTCAATGGCAAGGTCTATGAAGTTCTTCAGGGTGCTAGAAATTAGCCTGCTAATAAAACGGAAATAACAAAAACCTCCATTGCTTTTCTTAAATCTGAGTTGCTTATTTTAGAAGGCGAAATTCTTATATTTTGGTCAAGTGGGTCTTCGTTGTAAGGAAAAGTAGCACCTACTTTAGTAAGCTTTAATCCTGCTTCATCACATAACTTAAAAATTTTCTTAGCCTTTCCTGGTTTAGAATCGAAAGAGACAAAATATCCCCCAGTAGGCTTTGTCCAGGTTCCAAATTCTGATGGAAGTTTTGAAAGATACTTTTCAACGATTTCAAATTTTTTTGAAAGCAAAACAGCATGCTTAGACATATGATCTTCAATTGTTTTTTTATCTTTTAAAAACTTAGCATGCTTGGCTTGATTAATCTTGTCAGAACCAACTCTAGTTTTTCCATAAAATTTAAGAAAATTTTGAAGTACTTTTTCTGAAGCTGCTAAAAAAGATACTCCTGCTCCAGCAAAAGTAATTTTGCTTGTACTAGCGAACATAACGATATTGTCAGAAGTCTTAAACTTTTTACAGAGATTGAATATGTTTCCTAATTTTTTGGATTTTTTAAAATCATGAACGCTATAAGCATTATCGTAAAAAATCATAAAATCTTTTGAAGCTTTTTTTGGAAGTTTTGCTAATTCTTCAAGAACCTTTGAAGAATATGTTTCTCCAGTAGGATTAGAATGTTTTGGCACACAAATTATACCCTTTATAGATTTATCTTTAGCTAGAAGTTGCCCGACATATTTCATATCTGGGCCATCTCCTGTCAAAGGAACATTTATCATCTTTATCCCCATACTCTCTAAAAGAGCAAAATGTCTGTCGTATCCCGGCACAGGACACAAAAAAGATATTTTTCTATAGTTTTTCCATGGCTTTCCATTCAGACCTACAAAAAAGAGAGCTTGTATCGCCATAAAAGTTAGATTTAAGCTACTGGTGCCATTAGCAATAACGTTTTTATAATTTACGCCCAATAACAATCCGCCAAGTTTGCGAGCCGAATTCAAACCTTTAATTAATCCATAATTTCTTAAATCATCTCCTTCATAAATAAATTTTTTATTTAAGATTTGGTCGAGCGGTTCAGAAAGTTTTAATTGTTCCTTGGAGGGCTGGCCTCTAGTAAGATCTAAATCTAATTTTTGTTTTAAAATATTTTGATAAATATTTTTTAGCTCTGCTTTTTTCATTTTTATTATCTTGTAAGTACTTCTATGTTATTTGCTAAGGCATAGTCTTCTAATTTCTTATCTGGTGAAATTATAATGCTTCTTGGACAAACTTTGATTAATGGTAAATCATTTATCGAGTCAGTATAAAAGAAAGATTCTTCAACGATATAACCATTTTTTTGACACCACTCTCTTACTTTTTCTAATTTTCCTTGAGCAAAGGCTGCTTTAGTTAATTTTCCGGATATTTTGTTATCTACTACTTCATAAGACGAACCAAGGTAAGCATCTAGTTCAAAATAGTTAGTAAATCCTTTGACAATAAAATCAAGCGAACCAGATGCAACCAGTCTAAAGTCATCTTTATGTCTTTTTAATAAATCAAAAGTCATTGGATCTATTAATTTTTCTTTATGACTTTCAATGAATTCTGAAACTAGTTCGTCCAAATCGTCAACATTCATTCCAATAAGAGGATGTAAAAGAAAAGAGCAATATTCATCAAAATCAAGATTTCCAGACCTATAATCAATTTCAAAGGCTTTGATTTTTTTTAAATAGACTTCTTTTTCAATAAATCCTTTAGAAACAGTAAATTTTGCCCAATGAAATTCGCTATCTCCACAGAGTAGAGTGTCATCTAGATCATAGATAGCCAACCTTTTCATAAAAATTTTCTTAGTTCGTTTAATGCCTCTCTATAAGCTTCTTTCTTAAAGTCTACGATCTTTGATAAAGGGAACCAATAAGAGACCCAATCAAACTTATCAAACTCTGGCGATGGATCATGATCTAAATTTATTGAGCTATTTTTTTCTTCAAGTCTTAATAAGAACCAGGTTTGTAACTGCCCTTTATATTTACCACCTAACACTCTAGATCGAATTGTTTTGGGTATGTCGTATTTAATTTCACGATTAGTTTTTCCCACAATTGATACATCTTCTTTTTTGAGGCCAACTTCTTCATAAAGTTCTCGATACATCGCATCTTCAATCAGTTCATTTTCGTCAATTCCACCTTGCGGAAACTGCCAATTTTCTGTTCCTTTTCTTCTACAAATAAGAATATCTTGTTTATCATTTAAAACTACCATAGCTACGTTTTTTCTATACCCTTCCATCAATTTAGGATTGAATTTTGAAATTAAAAAAGTTTGATTCTGAGTTTTTACCCAAACCGTCATAAACAACTTCGGAAACATTAACTTGGTTTTCTCGATCAATAGTTATTACCGTTGTAGATCTTGTTCCGTAAATATCTGAGGTGATAAATCTTGAATTAAATTCATTTCCGTGATTATTACGTATTTGTTTTAAGTCAAATTCATAATTTTTTTTTGGACTCTGCATTAAACTAATCAAATCTGAATGGTTAAAATTATCAGTGATAATAGCTTGGAAATCTTTCTCTGCACTTTTAAGTTTTTCAGTTTCAGTATTTAACGCTCTATTACCTATCACAATCAGTTCGGAATTGAAATTTTCTATCCCTTGACTAGAGAAAACTGAGGAACTTTCAAAGTTTGAAACTATTAGGTTAAAGCCCATGTATTTTTCAGCTTCGATGTCTTTTACATAATTTTTAGGAGAGCCAGGAAAATTAAAAAAGTCTTTTACCAAATCTCCCCGAGAAAGAAATTTCTCATGAGGCTCGTCTTTATAAAATTCTCTTACATTAGTTACAGCTGCAAATTTACCTTTTTTTGATATTCCTAACCAAGTTCCTTTTTGCTCAAGATCTTGACCAGCAAGCAAACCATCGATATCGGACCACCAAAACATATTGTTAGTTTTTCTCTCATAAAATTCGTCTCTATTAGAAGCAAGAATGAACTTAAAATCTCCTTTGGTAGGATTAGAAACCAAAATTAAACACATATCAGAAAGTACTAAAGTTTATCAGAGCAAAAAGATAAGAGATAATGTTAATTAATGATTGAGATCTTTCTGTTACTAGTAGTTCTGGGAATTTTTGCTGGTTTATTGTCAGGTTTTTTTGGCATTGGGAGTGGTGTTATTCTTGTGCCTGCTTATTTTTTTCTTTTTAATTTCTTGAACTTTCCTGCAGAGATTATTCCTCTTTTAGCTACCGGAACATCGATGACAACAATGGTACTTGTTATACCAAATGCTGCGTTAACTCATTATTTCAATTCAAACGTGAATCTAGAAATTGTAAAAAAAATGTTTGTATTTGTTTTTTGCTTCACCATTTTTGCAAGATACGTTGCGCTTCAAATGGATAGCATAACTTTACAACTGATTATCGCTGTTTCTTTAGTTATTGCAGCTTTTCAAGTTGCTATTGACATAAAGCCAAAGAAAATAGCTCCTAAAATTAACTCTATGGAGCTAGCCGTTGCATCATGCGCTATCGGACTTATCACTTCTCTTGTTGGTATTGGTGGAGGAATATTAATGGTTCCTTATTTTACTTTTAGAGGCTTATCAATGCGTGAAGCCATTGGTACGTCTTCAGTGATGGGCTTTTGTATAGCCGTGTCTGGCTCAATTGGAGGATTACTATTTGCACCAGAAAGTTCAGAAACTATAAATTGGCTAATTGGATCAGCTTATGTACCAGCAGTTCTAATTGTTGGATTATCAAGTATTTATTTTGCAAAAATGGGAGCAAAAATTTCAAATAAGACTTCCTCAAAAAATCTGAGATTAGCTTTTGCATTTGTGGTGATCGTCTCAGCTGTGAGAATTATTTATGACACTCTTATATGAATCTAATAATTGATCCTATCGCATTTTATGTTCCCATCCCTTTTGTAGGATGGTGGCCAATTTACTGGTATGGCGTGAGTTGGGTTTTAGCGATATTGACAATTCATTGGGTAGCAAAATTAACTCTGTCAAATAAGACTAATATTTCAAAAGACGATGTAGAAAATTTTCTATTCTATGGAGTCTTAGGGGCTGTAATTGGCGGGAGAGTTGGATATATGCTGTTTTATGGGTTTGATCAGATAATTGAAAATCCTTTTTCTGTATTAAGAGTTTGGGAGGGAGGATTATCTTTTCATGGTGGCTTGATAGGCATTCTATTTTCATTTTATATATTTTGTAAAAAAACCAACCTTTCTTTTTTTGAATTTTCAGATCATATTGCTCTAAGTTTTCCTTTAGGTTTAGGAATTGTGAGAATTGGTAACTTTTTAGGAGGAGAGTTATTAGGGAGACCAACAGATCTTCCTTGGGGAATTATTTTTTGGAGCGACCCATTACAACTTTCTAGGCATCCATCTCAAATTTATCAGGCTTTCTTAGAGGGACCGATATTATTTTTTGTGATGTATCTTCTATCAAAAAAAGATATGCCTAGGATGGCAATGTCAGGTTCGTTTTTATCATTGTATGGAATATTTAGAGTTTTTACGGAGCAATTTAGATCTCCTGATTCCCATATTGGTTTCGATTTATTTGATATCATTACAAGGGGACAACTTCTATCTATGCCCATGATTTTGATAGGTTTTACCTTAATACTTTTAGCTTTTAAAAAAAATAAAAATGCAACAATATCTTGATTTAATGCAAAAAATTTTGGACGAGGGAGTGGAGAGATCTGATCGAACCGGTACTGGTACAAAAAGTATATTTGGCCATCAAATGCAATTTAATTTAAAAGATGGATTTCCATTGGTTACGACAAAAAAAATTCACCTCAAATCTATAATTCATGAATTAATATGGTTTCTCCAAGGTTCTACCAATATAGCTTATTTAAAAGAAAATGGTGTTTCAATTTGGGATGAATGGGCAGATGAAAATGGCGAATTAGGACCTGTTTATGGAGCTCAATGGAGATCATGGCCTAATCCTGGCAAGGAGCCCATAGATCAAATTTCTAATTTAATAAAAGGTATTAAAGAGAATCCAGATTCAAGAAGACATATTGTCAGTGGTTGGAACCCAACTTTAATAGACGAGATGGCTCTGCCGCCTTGCCATACACTTTTCCAATTTTACGTAGCTGAAAATAATTTGTCTTGCCAACTTTATCAACGTAGTGCGGATGTTTTCTTAGGCGTACCTTTTAATATTGCCTCTTATGCACTGTTAACCCATATGGTTGCTCAAGTTTGTGATTTAAAAGCTCATAAATTTGTTCATACCTTTGGAGATACTCATTTGTATCTAAACCATTTAGATCAAGCTAACCTGCAACTTACCAGAGAACCAAAACCATTACCTAGATTAAAATTAAATGAAGATGTGAAGAGTATTTTTGATTTTAAATATGATGATATTGAGGTAATTGATTATGAATCTCATCCTTTAATTTCAGCTCCTATAGCTGTGTAATGAAACTTACGGCAGTAGCAGCAGTATCTGAAAATTTGGTAATAGGTAAAAATAATTCTTTGCCTTGGAATATTCCTGAAGATTTAAAAAGATTCAAGACCTTAACCTCAGGTAGTCCGATAATTATGGGGAGAAAAACATACGAATCTATAGGACGGCCTTTGCCCAATAGAACAAATATTGTGCTTACCCAAAAAGGATATTCATCTTCAGACAAAATAAAGGTTTTTAATAACCTAGATAATTTACTTAATTATTGCGAAGACTTTGATAATGAAGTCTTTGTGATAGGGGGTTCAGAAATATATAAACTTTTGGAGCCTTATTGTTCAAAACTAGTTATCACACATGTTTTAAAAGAATTTGATGGAGACGCGTTTTTTCCGATTAACTTGGAAAACTGGAAACTTTTGTCCTCTGAAGAGTTTACCGACGAGAGCAGTCAATTGAGATGTGAAATAAAAATTTACAACAAAACTTAACTATTCTCTAAGTCTTTTTTCCTTTGTTCTAATATTTTTACTCTCTTGGCTTCTTGCTCTGTAAATGTAAGCCATGTTAATGCCTGTTCTCTAAGTTTGTCTTGCTTCTCTTCCTTCAGCTTTTTATCTTTAATTTTGATATCCGTAAGTCTATCTAACGCTTTGCGGAAGAAAATTGTGGCATCATCAAAATTTTGTTTTTCGTAAGAAACCTGACCAAGTAAAATATTTACAGTCACTGGGTCCTTAAGTTTGCCTTTTTTAAGGCCAAGCTTAAGTGAATCCATAGCTAAATCGTATCTGTCAGTTGCCAAGTATAATTGACCTAAGAAAACGAACAATTCCCCTTCTTCAGATTTTTCAGCAGCTTCTTTGTAAAGTGGCTCAGCTTTTTTTAATTCCTGAGACATATGCCAGCCTTGAGCTAGCATTTTCAAATTTTTCTCTTTTCTTTCAACAAATTCTTCGTCGACTCCGTATTGTAAAGCTTTAGCCGCTTTAAAAGGAGCTTCTGCTCTCATAAGAAGTTGATACAAAGCTATGTATTCTGATTCTTTATTCAGTAATCTTTGATCATGCGCTGCTTCCAGAGCGGAAAGTTGATTACTTTCCTGTTCTAAACCTCCATAAAGTGAAGATAGTTGAACCCAATATCTTTTCTTAGGATAAAAATCCACTAGCTCTTTGTAAAGAGGAAGCATTTCGTCAGTTTTTTCTGATTCGTTATAAAGGGCTAAAAGAAGATTGTAAGTAGATTCTCTTGGCTTAGAACTATTAGCTTTTGCTACACACATTGCTGTATCAGCATTTTTTAAAGCCATTTTTTTCTCATTTAACTGCCAATGGGCTGCAGCCATAATATCAAACCCAGTAGAGCTTGGATTAGCTTCGATAGAAAGCCATTCTTTCATCCTTTCAATTGATTTTCGATAATCCTCTCTTGAGTAAGATATCTGTGCGAGACTAAAAATTACGTTTGCTTTAAGTCTTGGGTCGGCTTCTTCGATTTTTAAAAAATTAAAATAATCTTTTTCTGCTGCTTTCAAATTATCCTGGCTGAAATTAACATATGCAAAGTAATACCACATTTGAGCTCTATCAATATTCGTTAGATCTTGATCAACTTTCATTTGATTTAATATTTCAAGAGCGAGAATTAGATTGTCTTCTTCTAAAGAAGGATAGAGTCTTTTAAGATATTTTTGAGCTTTTTGACTAGGAAGTTTAGCTACTCTTCTCTTCGGTTGTTTTACAATATCATATCCTTTTAAGCACTTACTTAAAGTGTACCCCGGAAATTTATACTCTCTTTCTTCCTTTTCTTGACTGATTAATAAAGGACTTAAACTAAAAATAATTAAAGCTGAAAATAAAAATTTAATATTGTTCATTACATCATCTCCAAACAGTTTTCAGGAACGTATCCAGGCCCTTTTCCTTCACCTTCCAATATAAAAGTAATTCTTTGTCTCACTCCTTCTACTGCTACAGCAACACCATCTCTAATAAGTGGTTTGTATTTATATCTTAACGCAGCTCTTGTTGCAGCTCTATCAAAAATGCCAGGTGGATTGGCTTGAACTACTACCGGTTCAGAAACCGCCCCAAGTGGTGTAACTGTATATTCCAACACCACACACCCTTCAATTCCTCTTTCCGCTGCTCTTCTCGGATACTGGGGAGGGACTTGAAATATTGGTACGTAAGAGCCGTCGGCAAAGACTCCTTGTCTTCTAGCT
>Ga0207916_1000135_pt1 | contig 12466 bp, 11 predicted proteins | sample DeeseametaMP1141_FD_184194 | JGI IMG/M metagenome (GOLD analysis project Ga0207916, IMG submission 184194) | Marine microbial communities from the Deep Indian Ocean - MP1141 (SPAdes) | ecosystem: Environmental > Aquatic > Marine > Oceanic | place: South Indian Ocean | collected 2011-03-05 | reverse complement strand
TTGCTGTAAAAATTTTAGGAGCAACTGTTTTTCAAGTTGAGGCGTTTGGTGAAGAGAAATACATTAAAGATCAATTAATCTCATATAAGTCAAAAACTTTACAAAATGATAAAAAAAAATTTGTAGATCTTAAATTAAATAAAAATTCAAACAAATTTGAAATTAAAGGTTCATCCTATAATGGTGAAGCCTCAAATAAAAATGTAATTGGAAACTGGTGGAATCATAAAATTTTACAAGCAAGCGCTCAGATCAGTCCAATTTCTGGAAGTATCAAAGAGCAAATAGTTACCTTTAAAGGTAAGGAAAAAATAAATCTTTACGGAAAAGTTTATAATGTGGATTATTTTACACTTAAATCAAAAGATATGAGTTTACCTAAAGATAAGAGATTAAATTTTAATATTTGGTATGACAGAGAGAATGCAAGAATAATTAAAGTATCTTACTCAAGAATGGGAAATTGGGAGTATAAATTAAAAAATATTGAGTAGTTTATTAAGATATTTTTTCAAATAAATCATTAGCGCTTATCCAACCAGACTCCAATCTAGGTCCTACAAACCAATCTGCGCAAACACCTAATTTTTTTTTTGGATCCCAATAACTATTAATCTTAAATGGTTTTGAATTTGAAGAATATCTCCATCCATGATTAATCATATAATAAGTTTTTGATTTATCTATTTTTGTAAGCTCAAAAAATTTTTTAATGAGAATTTTTGAATTTTTGATCGAATTCTTTTTATTTTTTTTTATATTTTCGTTCGCCCATTTAAAGGTACTTTGTAGTGTCCATAAATCATATTTAGATTTAAATCTTTTTTTTGTATTTTCATTTCCCGCCCAGCCTAGAACAGGATCATCAAAAAGAAAACTGCTTGGTGAATTTTTGCTTTTTTGAATTGCAATCATCACTGTAATATTTGCATCCATTTTTAATTTTTTTTTTATAAAGGGTCTTTTTAAGAATTTTTTGGCAAGTATTTTCAGCTGAGGAAATGGGCACGTCAAAATTATACTTTTGTAAGATTTTACGTTTCCATTATTAAATAATAAAAACCACTGCTTTTCTTTATAATATATCTTTTTAACTTCACTTTGATAATAACATTTTATTTTTTTCAAGAGATATTTGCAGATATCATTATTTCCATTTTTTCCAATAATCTTAACATGTTTCTTGTTTTCTTTTTTTTTTGTATTCAAAAATACATGGTTACCTTTCCATTCTTTTAAGATTTTTTTTTTAATTAAGCTATTAACAAATTTTTTAAATTCACTTGTTTTTGGAGAAAAATATTGTGTGCCATGATCAAAGCCAATTTTATTTTTAATTCTCTTGAATGAGGCTCTTCCTCCTGGGCCTCTTCCTTTATCATGCACATCAACTAAATTTTTCTTTGCAAGCAAATTTGCAATTGTAGATCCTGAAATGCCTGATCCTATCACACAATAGTCACTCATTTACCCGCTACAACCATTCCCTCAATCATTATTGTTGGAGAATTTGTTGAATATTCAAACTCTAAATCATCAGCTACAGTTATATTTTGAAACATATCTTTTAGATTACCTGCTATTGTGATTTCATTTACAGGGTATTTAAATTCTCCATTTTCAACAAAAAAACCTGTTGCACCAACAGAAAAATCTCCTGTAACGATATTACTCCCCCGACCTATAGTTTCGGTAATATATAGACATTTTGAATTTAAGCTTAATAAATCCTCGTTAGAGATTTTTCCTTTTTCAAAATAAAGATTGCTAGTTCCCCCACATCTTCCATTAGATTTAAGACTCAATTTATTTCCATAATAGGTATCTATCAAATAATGTTTTAAAATACCCTGCTCAACTAACTTTAATGAATCTGTTTTGACTCCCTCTGTATCAAAACTTCTTGATCCTTGACCTTTTATTATGTCAGGCTTATCGCAAATACTTATTGTATCTGAAAAAATTTTTTGATTGATTTTATCTTTTAAAAATGATGTGCCCCTCGAAATTACAGATGCTGATATAGCGCCTGCAAAAGTACTTAGTAGACCCCTAGCTATTCTTTTATCAAAAATTATAGCAATTTTTTCACTTCCTATTTTTTTTGGGTTTAGTTTTCTTAGAGTATATTCAGCTGCTTTTCTTCCTATTTCCTCTGCGTTCTTTAAGTCTTTTAGATGACATTTGAGAGTATACTCATAATCTCTCTCCATACTTTGATCATCTTTTGCGACAGCCACGCTTGATGCTACAAATGAGGAAGTTTTAAAACCTTTACAGAAACCATCACTGTTAGCTAATATAAAATTTGATTTATCTTCTATAAAACTAGATTCAGTATTTATAATTTTGGTGTTATTAGAGGCGGCCGCTTCTAACTTTGATAAGTATTCTGCTTTATCGTTATTTTCTAAATGCGTATCATCATATAAATTTAAATCTTGAACTTCTTTAGCTAATAAGTTCTTATCAGGTAGTGAGTTGAATTCATCTTCAGGAGTGTTTTTAGTTGTTTCAATGCATTTTTCAATTAAGGTTTCTAAATTATCCTCTAACAAATTTGATGAAGATATAGATGATTTTTTTTTACCTATATAAGTAGTAATATTTATGCCAAGATTATCTGATCTATTTGACTCGTCTAATTTTCTATTTCTAAAATTTACTGTTTCAGAAATAGAGTTACCTACATTTACACTTACATCCGTGGCTCCTAATTTTTTTGAAAAATCTAAACAATATGATGCTTTTTTTTCTAAGTATTCTTGATCTTTGACCATTTATAGATTGGTGCCACCAACAGTCATCTTATCAATTAATATAGAAGGTTGAGCAACTCCAACTGGCACTCCTTGCCCTGCTTTACCACATGTACCTATACCGGGGTCTAACTTCATATCATTACCGACCATTGAAACTTCTTTTAAAATTGATGGACCATCACCAATGAGAGTCGCACCTTTGATTGGCGAACCGATTTTACCATTAACTATCTCGTACGCTTCTGTACAATTAAACACGAACTTTCCAGAAGTTATATCAACTTGTCCACCTCCAAAACTAACTGCAAAAATACCTTTATCCACAGACTTAATCATTTCGTCTTGTGTTTGTTTTCCATTCAACATCATGGTGTTCCTCATACGTGGTAAGACTATATGTCTGTAGTTTTCTCTTCTTCCACTTCCTGTAGATCTTGTTTTCATTAATCTTGCATTCAATCTATCTTGCATAAAATTTTTTAAAATTCCGTTCTCAATTAGTACAGTTTTTTCTGTAGGGGTACCCTCATCATCAATTGTAAGACTTCCTCTTCTATTATCTAAAGTCCCATCATCTACAATGGTAACTCCTTCACTTGCAACTTTCTGACCCATCAAATTGTGAAAGGCAGATGTTTTTTTTCTGTTAAAATCTCCCTCTAATCCATGACCTATTGCCTCGTGTATTAAAATAGCTGGCCAACCTGGGCCAAGCACGACTTTCATTTCCCCCGCTGGAGCTGGCTTGCTCTCTAAATTTACAGAAGCTATTCTAAAGGCTTCATCACAAACATTTTTCCATTTATCATTTGCTAAATAAGTATCGTAAGATTGCCTGCCTCCCACTCCATAAACTCCTGTCTCTTTTCTTCCATTTTTCTCAAGCATAACTGAAACATTAAACCTTATTAAAGGTCTTACATCAGTTAAAGACTCTCCTCCTGATCTGATTATTTCTATAGATTTTTGTTCACCACTAAAATTTGCTGTTACTTGTTTAACGTTACTATTTTTTTGTCTAAGATAGTCATTGACCTTATTTAATATATCTATTTTTGAATTTAATGTTTTTTGGTTTATAGGATTAATATTTTCATAATATTTTATATTTGATCTAGGTATTGAGTAACTGTAAGTGCCATTAGCAGACTTAAGAGTTGATTTTAAATTCTCTGAGGATTGTTTTAGTGAATTCTTTGAAATTTCGTTTGAATGAGAATAGGCAACCACTTCCCCTGAAACAGCTCTAAAACCAAATCCTAAATCAGAATTATAGTCAGAATTTTTGATCTTATTATCATCTAGAACAATATTTTCTGATTTAGAATTTTCCAGATAAAGTTCACCATCATCACATTTTTTTAATGTGTCTGAGATTATGTTTTCTGCCTCATTTCTTGAAAGATCAGATTTATCAAAAAAATTACTCATAGTCTCAAAACATAGGAGGTTTGAGATAATTTTCAACTAGAGTATTTTACGCATGTACATAACTTTATTTACTTAGTAAATATGATGATTATATGAAGGTTTATTTTAACAATTCTTGTAAAATTTGTAAGACTGAAATTGATCTTTATAAAAAAGAGCAGATTAAAGAGATTGACTGGGTAGATATTACCAGTAATAAATTAGCTGAAAAAGAAACTTCTAGAACCAACAAACAACTACTAAGACGACTTCACGTGGTTGAGAATGAAAAGGTAATTGAGGGTGCAGAGGCATTTTTGGTGTTATGGAAAAAAATGCCTAAATATAAATTTCTATATAATTTTTTTAAATTACCAATAATTTTTAATTTATTTTCAGTGGCTTATGAAATTGCTGCTTTTTTTTTATATCTGAAAAATAAAAAACAATTAAAAAATTAATCAAAAAAATATAACAAGAATTTGCTCAATAACGACATTGAAGAGACAAACATGACAAGAACTATTGAATACATCATTAAAATTATTTTATTTTTCTTTCTTCTCAATCTTACAAAATCTTTATCATCTAGATCAGAAATATCTCTTTCACCTTGCACTGGATAATCGTAACTGAACCTCCAAGTACTGTCTCCTAATCGAGAGTCTAGGTTGTTATAATACACTATCCATGAAATAACATATCTTAAAATTAGATAGAGAATTAATAAAAATAAAGTTCCAAAAACCATGTCAGATAATATCTAAATGACGTCAAACAGTTAATTATTATTTTTGTCTCTTTTTCTTGCAATTAATTGGGTTAGAGAGTCGACCATTGCGTCTGAGGCTTTAAATATATCAACACTTCTAAATTCGTATGAAATGTTTTTTTCAGGATTAGTTTTATCTTCTATTACTATACCTTTGTCAGGAGAGTTATCTTTTATATAAATCAATAATAGCCACTCTTGATCATCAGACTCATCCCACTTAATAAAAATTTCTCCAGTTTCAAACCTTCGGTCAATACATCTAAAAATAGACATGTCTCTTGTAATATGTCTTTTATTGAGCTGAAACACTAAACTGCTCGCACTCCTGTAAAAGCTTTCAAGTGCAAATTCAATTTTTTGTCTTGCTAAATTATATTCTTTCTCCTTAAATAGTAATGTTTCTCTATCTTCATTACCCTTGAGCTCAACCCCAAGTGCTTCAACTCTTTCTTTGATTTTTTGATCTCGGATTATTCGATATTTTTCTTTAAGTTTATCAATTCTTTCTTGTAATCCAGAGTAATCTTCTCTCTTTTCTCTTAAGGAAATCTTTTCTAGTTTTTCTAATTCTTTGACTTCTCTAATTCTAAATTTTTCAATCTGTCTTTCTAGTTTTAGCTGTTTTAGAAATTGTTTTTGTTTTTCAGCTTGTTCAATTCTTAAAATAGCTTGTTCTTTTCTAAGAAATAGCTTTATATCCTTTGTTCTTTGTTTTTCTAACTTAGCTTCATCTTTTAATGTTTGTTCCTTTAATTTTAATCTTAAAATCTCTGCTTCATTTTTTTCTTTTTCAATTTCTATTTTTTCAATCCTTGCATTTTCTATTTTTTCAAGCCTTAATCTTCTTTTCTCCTCAACTTTAAGAACTTTATAATTTGAAATTGTTTCAGAAATTTTATCAAAAAAACCTTGGATATATTTTTCTAAACTAAAGTTTATCTTTAAATTAAATTGTGGCTTGAATGACAATTGAAACTTAACCAACTTAAGTATTAAGCTCTCTTTTGGGTTTTTCTTAATTGTTTTATTTAGTAGTTTTTTTTTTATGCGAACTGATACAATCTTTTTTTTTCTTTTAGTTTTTTTTATAGAAGTTTTTTTTTTTTTAAAATTTTTTTTGATTTTTTTAGATTTCTTGAATTTTCTAGGTCTTTTTTTTTTATTATTTTTTTTGGATTTTTTTTGTTTTTTTTTCATTCTTTAAGAAGTCTATTTCTATCAATAATTTATTGATAAATATAGTCTCTAGTAACAGGAGTTGAATGATAATTTTTTGAAAGTTGAAATTGATATACAACTTGGTCACCCCATTTAAATGCCATTTCACAACCTGCTAGATAAAATTCCCACATTCTAAAAAATTTTTCATCAAACATTTGAGTGATCTTCTGTTTATTTTTAATACAATTTTCTTTCCAATGTCTTAATGTGTGAGAGTAATGAAGTCTTAAAACCTCTATATCTGTAACGATAAGACCAGCTTTTTCAATTGGAGTGGTGACTTCACTCAAGCTTGGTGTGTAACCACCTGGAAAGATATATTTTGTCATCCAAGGATGAGGGTCCCTAGGGGGATCAACAGATCCTATAGTATGTATCAATGAAACACCATCATCTTTTAACAAATTTTCAATTTGTTTAAAAAATTTTTTATAAAATTTTCTTCCTACATGTTCAAACATCCCAACACTTACTATTCTGTCAAATTTTTCTTTTAATTGCCTGTAATCCATTAATCTAAATTTTACTTGATTTTCTAGATTCATTTCTTTTGATTTTTTTTCACAATAATTAAATTGATTTTCTGACAAAGTAATTCCAGTAACTTCACAACTTGCGCTTTTTGCTATATCGAATGCTAATGAACCCCAGCCACATCCTATATCTAAAACTTTTTGATTTTTTTTGATATTTAATTTTTTGATTATATGTTGAATTTTATTGTTTTGTGCAATTTCTAAACTATCACTTTCTTTTTTAAAATATGCACATGAATATTGTCTCTTCGAATCTAAAAATAAGTCATATAAATCATCAGAAATATCATAATGATGGGATACATTCATTTTAGATTTTTTAATAAAATTAAAATTTGTTAAGTATCTGTAAGACCCTCTCAGCCTATTTATTATGTAACTAAAAAAATTCAAAGGTCCCCTTCCAAAATTCATTAATGCTAAATCTAAAAAATCACTTAAGGTTCCATTTTCTATAATTAAATCTCCCTCAGTATATGCTTCACCAAAATATAGATCTGGATGTAATAAAAGTTTGTAATGAAGATTTTTATTTAAAAGTTTTATTTTTATTGGCTGATTTCCTGGATTGCCTATTATATAATCTTTAGAGTTAGCATCAGTTAAGATGAAACCACCTTTTATAAAAATTTTATTTAGGAAACTTGCAAGATACATTTATGCTGCGAGGGTTGATTTACTTGTGAAATTTAAATCTTTTAAAGCCTCCATTAAGTCTTTTTTATCATTTTGATTTAAAACACTTAAAGGTGGTAACACATTTTGATAAATCTTATTATCTTGTGAATAAAAAGTATGTAACCCTGAAATTAAATTATATTTGTCAAAAATAGCTCTCACATCACATAATTTTTTATTGTTTGATTGTTTTGTTCCTGAAAAAAAATCATCATAAACTTTTCTTGATAGCTCCGCTGTAACATTACAAGTAGCTGTTATCACACCAGAGCATCCTAATTCTAGGCCTGATAATAATTTAAGTTCAGAGCCAGGGAAAATAGAAAAATTTTTTAATTTTAAATTTTCGTATAAGTTATAAGAACTATCTTTGACCCCTATGATTTGGTCAGGAAATCTTTTAACAAGCTCATTAACACAATTAATGCTAAATTTGTATCCACTCAATTTCTCAAAATTATAAAGAATGATCTTACATTCAGGAACGGCCGCTACAATTTTTTTGTAAAATTCTATAACCTCAGCATCCCCGTATTTATAATAAGCTGGTGGCATTATCAAAAATTTGTCAAAATTTAAGGAGCTCGCAATTCTTATCAAATTTATAGTTTCGGTAAGGGAATTTAAGCCAGTACCAATTAGATGTTTATCTTTGTATTTACTCTTAGAAAGCTGATTTAATAATTTTATTTTTTCTGAAATTGATATCAATTGTGCTTGCCCAGTGCTTCCGAATACTGCTGTTCCATGACAACCTTGATCAATCAGATTTTCGGCATGGTCTATTGTTTTTTCAATATTAAGACTTAAATCAGGATTGATAACCGACATTGTAGCAGCAAAAATTCCACTTATTTTTGTCATAATAAAATTTTATATAAAAGTATAATTAGAAAAGTTTATAAATACCATATGAAAATATTAGCAGTACAAAATAGGATGGGTATTGGAGATAATATTATTTTTTTACCATTTATTAAGGCATTATCTAAGAAGTTTAATTCACCTATAAGTTTACTTATTAAAAAAAATACTAAAGGTGACCAGTATTTATATCAAACAAAATATATTGACAAAATAATCTTTTTAGAAAGGGATAATGAAATTAAGAATAAACATGATGGCCTTTTAGGAAGTTTTAATTTAATTAAAGAAATAAAAAAATTTAATTTCGATAAAATAATTATCTTTAATTCATCTTTAAGATTCAATTTAATTGCAAAATTTTCAGGAATTAGAGAAGTTTACCAATATCCCTTATTTCAAAAAAAAAAACAAAACATAATTGAAACCCCAAAAAAATTTGTTAAAGAAAAATTTAACTTACTCGTCAATGATGACCCAGAAATTGAAATAGATGAAACGTTGATTTCAGAATCGATTAATAAATTTCAAATCAATAAAAAAGAAACAAATATACTTTTAGGAATAGGTGGCTCAGGTCCTTCTAAAAGAATACCTGCAAGTACATTTATAAATGTGATTGAAAAAATATCAAAAATAAGAATTTGTAAATTTTTTCTTGCAACAGGAAAAATCGATGAAGAACAAGTGATATTGAACTATATTCTAAAGTCTAAATTTGGGGCTATTTGTAAACCATTGGATGCTTTCTCAATCAAAGAAATTTTGCCATTAATAAAAAGCTGTGACTTATCAATTTGCAATGACACTAGTTTTAGTCATTTGTCTGCAGCTTTAGGTGTTAAAACTATAACTTTAATGGCAGATACACCACTCATTTATGGTAATTATAGCTCAAAGATGTTTCCAATCATTCCTGATGGAGAAGAAACAGTCTCACACAACACTTTGGGTAAAGAAAAAATTAGTTCTCAAAAGATAATTGATAAATTTATAGAAATTATTAATTAAGAGATATCTTTTAAAACAATATCTTTTGCCTCGTTTACTATTGAAGATAATCGAGAAGTTTCTGGTGAAATATCAGGGTGGATTTTTTTTTGAATTTTAACATAGGCTTTATTAACATCCTCTTTTGTAACTTTTTTATTCATGTCTAAATTTAAAATTTTATATGCTTCAGATACCGAAATGGATGAGACATTATTTGAATTCGACTGATTAAATGAAAATCTTCCAGATCTTCTTAAGGTTTGAATTAATCTAAAGAGAGATATTATTTGAAAAATAGACATCCCCTTCAATTTTAGTAATGCAAGACTAGCTAGAGTAAGAGGTAAAGTTAATAAGAATCTACCACCAATTGCAAATAAAATTGCTAAGATTATTAGCCCAATAATTATTAAAAACCTCAGTGTTTTTGATATCTTTTTAGACGAAATATTAGTGACAAATTTCAGCAAAAAATAAAAAATAGTCAAAATTAGTACTGTATAAATTATTATATTCATATAATTCTTCCCGACTATGAAAGTACCACATCTTAGAAAAAAACCAGAAATAAAATCTTGTCACAACACTACATGGGAGGACAATTACAGCTGGATACACCAAAAAAATATTCTAGAGGTTTTAAAAGATAAAAGTAAATTGGACCCTGAGGTTAAAAAATATTTAAATGAGGAAAATGATTACACTGATCATCATTTAAAAGACACTAAAGATTGCCAGAAAAAACTATTTGATGAAATCAAAGCAAGAATTAAACTTGACGATGAGTCTTTACCTTACAAGGACCACACTTTTGAATACTGGACAAAGACAACTGCAGAAGGAAATTATTCTATTAAGTTAAGAAAAAAAATAGATACAAATGAAATTGAGGAAATATGGAATGGCGATAAAGAAAAAGAAAAATTAGGTGTGGAATATTTTGGTATTGGAGATCTTGAAGTTAGTCATAATGATAGATATCTTGCTTACTCACTTGATATTAAAGGATCTGAGTATTTTTCAATATTCATCAGAGATATTGCCAGCAATAGAATAATTACTAAAGAAATTACTGAAACATCTGGAAGTATTCTTTTTAGCTTAGACGATAAATATATTTTCTATTCAAAATTAGATGAGAAACATAGAGCAAGAAAAATTTTTAGACATGAGATTGGAAACTTTCAAAATCCAGATGAACTAATTTTTGAAGAAAAAAGTGATGCTTTTACAGTTGGAATTAGTCTTAGCTCAGATGAAAAATATTACTTTATTTCAACTTCTGATCACAATACCTCAGAACAATACTTCTTTAAAGTCAATGAAAAAAAACCTCAACCAAAACTTATAAAAAAAAGGAAAAAGGGAATCTTGTATTCTGTTAGTTCTTGGGACGATAAATTTTATAATCATACAAATGAAGGAGCAGAAGATTTTAAAATAGATATTTCAGAAAGTCTTGAAAATCAAAACTGGAAACCATTTATAAAACCAAAAAACGAGGTTTTAATTGGAAGTTGTATCTTTTTAAAAAATTGGATAATTCGATCTGAGACATCTAACGCGTTAGATAAATTATTTGTTAGACATATATCAAAACAGTCGGAAGAAGAATTAATTTTTTCTGATGAGAAAGTTTATGTACCCAATATTTCTTTACGACAAAAAGATAGGGACACTGATGAAATTTACATTGGTTACTCTAGTCCAAAAACACCGTCACGAGTGTACTTATATAATCTTTCTAAAAAATCTAAAAAATTAGTGAAAGAACAAATAATTCCCTCAGGACATAATCCAGACGATTACATTGTTGAAAGAATTGAGTTTAAATCCCATGATGGAAGATTGGTACCTCTAACTATTACAAGACATAAAAAAACAAAACTTGATGGATCAGCTAATTTATTACTATATGGTTATGGTTCTTATGGAAATTCAATGAGTCCTGGTTTTTCCTCTACAAGGCTAAGTTTAATTGATAGAGATATAATTTGGGCCACCGCCCACATAAGAGGTGGCATGGAAAAAGGCATGAAATGGTGGAAAGAGGGAAAACTAACAAATAAAAAAAATACTTTCGAGGATTATATATTTGCAGCAAAGTATCTGATTAATAATAAATATTCCAATGAAAGAAAAATAATTGGCATGGGTGGTTCTGCTGGAGGTTTATTAATGGGAGCAGTAGTAAATCAAGCACCAGAATTATTCCTAGGAATCATAATGGCTGTGCCTTTTGTAGATTCATTAACTACTAATTTAGATCATTCTTTACCTTTAACAGTCGGAGAATTTGATGAATTTGGAAACGCAAAAGATAATAAAGAACATTTTGATTACATATTTTCTTATGCTCCATATAACAATATAAAAAAAATGGATTATCCTCACATTTTAATCACTACAAGCTTAAGTGATAACAGAGTGTTATTTGATGAACCAACAAAGTTTATTGCAAAACTCAGAGATTTTAAAACAGACAATAATTTATTACTTTTAAAAACAGAAATGAGCGCAGGTCATGCTGGTAAGTCTGGAAGAGATGGTGCTATCGAGGAAATTGCATTGGATTATGCATTTGCCTTAAAAATATCAAAAAAAATCTGACAATTTAATCTTGAAAAAAAAGAATTGATAACTAGATAACACCTGTAAGTTGCCTCACGGGGCTTACATAAATTAACTTGCTTAATATAAGGAGGAAAAATGACAAGTAAGGATTTATCTATATTTAATTCTCTTAGACCTTTTTCTATTGGTTTTGATGATATGTTCGATCAATTTGAAAATATGCTAGGAAACGGAGGTTTGACAATGCAGTCAAATTACCCACCATACAACATCAGAAAAACTGGTAAGGATAATTATGCTATAGAGTTAGCATTAGCTGGTTTTAACAAAAAAGATGTTGAGGTTGAGTTTGAAGATAATTTATTAACAGTAAGAACAAAACAAGTTAATAAATCTCAAGACGAAAATAACAATGGTGAGATTATTCATAAAGGTATTTCTCAAAGACAATTTGCGAGATCGTTTACTATTGCTGATGACGTGAAAGTGAACGATGCTGAACTTAAAGATGGTCTTTTAACAATATCTTGTGAAAGAATCGTGCCAGAACATAAGAAGAAAAAACTTATAAATATTAAATAGGTTTACCTTATTTGCGGAGATATCTTCTCCGCAAGTAACTTTAAAAACATCCATTGGAAACAAATCCAATT
>Ga0207916_1000134_pt1 | contig 12470 bp, 12 predicted proteins | sample DeeseametaMP1141_FD_184194 | JGI IMG/M metagenome (GOLD analysis project Ga0207916, IMG submission 184194) | Marine microbial communities from the Deep Indian Ocean - MP1141 (SPAdes) | ecosystem: Environmental > Aquatic > Marine > Oceanic | place: South Indian Ocean | collected 2011-03-05 | reverse complement strand
AAGTAATAATCCTCAAGATTTAACTGGTATTTTAACAGAAAGAGACATTATTGAATTGCTGTCTAGAAGTGACGAAGATTTAGATAATTTCAAAGTTAAAGATATCATGTCAGAAAATATTATTAGCGTTACTTCTTCTCAAACAGCAGAAGAAGCACTAGCTCTCATGATAGAAAATCAAATAAGACACTTAGCTGTTATGGAAGAAGACAGTTTAGTAGGGGTCTTGTCTATGAGAGATATTTTGAAGAAAAAATAATTTAAAATTCCATATTATCTTTGGACAAGCTTGACGGTATGGCTTGCTCGCTAAGTTCCGGGTAATCGACTGTATAATGCAAACCTCTACTTTCTTTTCTTCTTATAGCACTTTCAATGATAATTCTCGCTACTAATACAAGATTTCTCAATTCTATAAAATCAGACGTGATTTCATAGTTTTTGTAAAAATTTTCTACTTCTTCAAATATTAGCTTTATTTTTTCTTTAGCCATTTCGAGTCTATTATTGCTTCTTACAACGCCTACATAATCCCACATTAGTCTTCTTGTTGCGTCCCAATTATGAGCAATAACAATATTTTCTCCTGCTCTTATTACTTTTGAGTTATCCCAAATGGGCAAATCAATTATTTCTGAGTCAAAATTTAATTTGATACTTTTAGCAGAGGATTTTGCAAAAACAACACATTCTAATAAAGAATTGCTTGCCATTCGATTTGCTCCGTGAAGACCAGTACAAGAAGTTTCGCCAATTGCATATAAGTTTTTTAGATTTGTTTGTCCGTCTAAATCAGTTTTCACTCCTCCACAAGTATAATGAGCTGCAGGAACAACCGGAATAGGATCTTTTGTAATATCAAAACCAAATTCTAAGCATTTTTTTAAGATTGTAGGAAAAGCCTGTTTTATTTCTTCACTATCTTTATGACTGATATCTAGAAAAACATTATCATTTCCAGTTTTTTTCATCTCAGCATCTATTGATCTCGAAACAACATCTCTAGGAGCAAGTTCTTTTCTTGAATCATAAGCCTCCATAAACTGATTACCTTTATAATTTTTAAGTTTTGCTCCTTCACCTCTAAGAGCTTCACTTATCAAAAAAGATTTTGCATCTGGATGATAAAGACAAGTAGGATGAAATTGATTGAATTCCATATTGGATAGCTCGCATCCAGCTCTCCATGCTAAAGCGATTCCATCGCCACTAGCTCCATCTGGATTACTAGTGTAAAGATATACTTTGCTGGCTCCGCCTGTTGCTAAAACTGTTGCCCCAGCAGATATCGATAATACTTCCTCTTTCTTCTTGTCGAAGACATAGGCGCCTCGGCATTTTTTTTCTTCAATTATTAAATCAACAGCCAAATGGTTTTCTAATATTCTAATTTTTTTATTTTTTAAAACTTTAGCAGCTAAGGAATCGGAAACTTCTTTACCTGTCGCATCGGCGGCATGAATTATCCTTCGATGAGAATGACCACCTTCTTGAGTTAAATGAAAATCATTTGTTGTATCATTTTTTGTGAAAGTTACGCCAGAGTTTATTAACCAATCAATTGCAGATTTACCATTTTCTATACAAAATCTGACAGCTTTTTCATCACAGAGACCATCTCCTGCAATTAAAGTGTCTTTAATATGACTTTCAGTAGTATCTTCTTTTGCAAGAACAGCAGCAATTCCCCCTTGTGCATACCAAGTTGAACTGTCAACTAATGTCTCTTTTGAAATTATTAAAACATTGAATTTATCAGCTAATTCTAATGCAGCCGTTAGCCCAGCAGCACCACTTCCTATAATTAGGACGTCTGTTTTTATTAACATTTAGAAAAAAAATCTTATTAAAAGCGATATTGATAGTATTGAAACAAGCGCCCAAATAAAAATTTTTAATAATGGACTTCTTCCTTTAGACCAGTCGATTCTGTCCTCTCGATTTCTCTGCTTAGCAGATGCTCTTAACGGGCCAAGAAAAAAAAATATGCCCAATGAGCTAATAGCTAAAAGCCCAAAAAAAATAGTGTTGAAATCCACTATCTACTTCTTAATTTTGCCAAGAGTCTTAGCATTTCTAAGTAGAGCCAAATCAAAGTAACCATTAAAGAGAAAGCTCCAAACCACTCCATATACTTAGGCGCCCCTTGTTCTGAACCTTGTTCGATAAAATCAAAATCTAAAACAAGATTAAGCGCTGCAATAGCAACAACGAATAAGCTAAATCCAATTCCAAATAAACCATTGGAATGAATAAAACCAATACCAGAAGAGCCAAACATGTTCATAACCATACTCACTACATAAAGTAATGCTATACCCATAGTTGCTGAAACAATCATTAATCTAAAATTTTCAGTAGGTTTGATAATTCCGGTTTTGTAAAGAACTAATAAAGAAGCCAAGGTTCCCATGGTAAGTCCGACCGCTTGTATAACAATTCCAGGAAATTGAAGTTCAAAAATAGCAGAAATAGCCCCCAAGAATAAACCTTGACTTAATGCATACAGAGGAGCTGTAACTGGAGCCCAAGTTTTTTTAAAGATGGTTGCAAGAGCAAAGCCAAACCCAAAAATTGCCCCACCGATAGCAATTGGCATGACAGTTTCAGGCAATCCAGTCGAAAAGAATTGATTCCAAGTATAAGTAGCCGTGATCATAACTAGTATTAGCAAGATTCCAGTTTTATTTACAGTTCCTTGTAGCGTCATAGTTTGTCCTGGAACTATTGAGTCAGGAGTAAAATTAGAAAAAGTAGCATCGTTCATCGCAGGGTTTCCAGATCTGCCGAACATATTTAGAGCATTGTGTTTAGACATATTTTAAATAGTTAGTTTAGGTTAATTTTAAAACATTTATGGAATTAGCCAACTGCTTTTTAATTGATTTGAACTCCAATCAAATAATGATCTTCGATGTCCTGCGCCTTTTAAAAAGAGAAACTCAAGAGAGTCGTAGCAAAATAGCAAGACAGCAAAATTCTCATAACCAAGTTCTATGTCGATTTCTTCTTTCACTATATCGAAAGACTCTGGGGAAGAAATTTTTAATCCCGGAGAGTCTTTGACTGAATAGCAAACTTTTGACATCTCTCTAGATTGAGACCATGCACTTTTAGAAATTTCATCCTTGATGTGAATATAGGTTTTTCCCTTTAATCTAATTTGAACTTTTAGGTCCGGATCATAACCATGGATTGAAGAAATGGAATTTTCTTTTAATTCATCTATTTTCCCAGATCTATTATCAGTGTGAAATCTAAGAATTCTCTTCTTTGCATTAAATTCTCTAAGGACAACAGTTCGAGTAGAAATCGTTTTATTTGCAAAAGTTGATAAAACAGGAGTATGAAATAATGATTTGCTATTGGTTACACCATCAGCGATTAGATTTTCTGCTTCAAGCAGAGTCAATTCTAAAGAGTTATAAAAATCTAATTTTTCTGACATTATTCTCGCGTTTGCTATTTATAGCTTAAACTATAAAAAATGGATATTTCATATATTTTAGACGATTTAAACGAAGTACAAAGAGATGCAGTTACAGAGGAATTACCTTATTCACTTGTTTTAGCCGGAGCAGGCTCAGGAAAAACTAAAGTAATAACTCATAAAGTTGCCTGGTTGAGTAAAGTCAAAAATATCAATCCCTTAAGCCTTTTAACTGTCACATTTACTAATAAGGCCGCTAAGGAAATGCGAGGTCGGATTGAATCCATCCTCGGCGAACAATTGAATCAAATGTGGTGTGGTACTTTCCACGGCTTGTTTCATAGAATGCTGAAGATGCATTGGGAAGAAGCTGGCTTAATTAAATCGTTTTCTATCCTTGATGGCGATGACCAAAACAGAGTCATTAAAAGAGTGATAAAAAAAATGAATTTAGACGAGGCTACTTGGCAACCCAGACAAACACAATGGTTCATCAATAAACAAAAAGATGAAGGCCGAAGAATAGCCAAGCTTCCTAATAAAGCTACTTATGTTGAAGAAAAAATGGCTGATATCTATTTGGAATATCAAAAAACTTGCGAAGAAGAAGGTGTAGTCGATTTTGCTGAAATTCTATTACGTTGCCATGAGATGCTCAATAAAAATCCTGATCTTTTATTGCATTATCAAAAAAGATTTCAACATATTCTTGTGGATGAGTTTCAAGATACGAATGAAATTCAATACCTATTGTTGAAACAGCTTGTTGGTAAGGATGGACACATAACTGTTGTTGGAGATGATGATCAATCTATTTACAGCTGGAGAGGGGCAAAAAGTTCAAACATCAATAGGTTTATTAAAGATTTCAAGGGAGCAAGAACTTTAAAGTTAGAACAAAATTACAGATCTACAACAAATATCTTAGCAGCTGCAAATGCAGTAATAAGAAATAATCCGGAAAGACTAGGCAAAGAGCTTTGGACAGAAAAAGAAGAAGGAGAGTTAATCAAAGTTTACAGAGCTTTTAATGAAAGAGACGAAGCAAAATTTATAGTAGACATAATTAAGAGTTGGGTTGACGAAGGAAGGAATTTATCTGAATGCGCCATCATTTACAGGTCTAATGCGCAATCAAGGATTCTTGAAGACTCTATTTTAAGAGCTGATTTGCCTTATAGAATATATGGAGGCGTTAGATTTTATGAAAGATTAGAGATAAAAAATGCACTTTCATATGCAAAATTAGCTATCGATAGTCAAAATGACGCTGCATTTGAAAGAATTATTAATGTTCCAAGCAAAGGAATAGGTGCAAAAACTATGGATCAAATTCGTGAGTTAGCTAGAGAAAATGTCCTTTCACTATGGGATGCAGCTGAAAAACTATCAGAAAGTTCAGGACCCAAAGTTTCAAATGCGCTTAAAGAATTTTTTTCTGTGGTAAATAAAATTTCTAAAATAGCCAATAATAAAGAAATCGAAGAATTTTTCGAAAAACTTGTCGATTTATCTGGTCTAAAAGAATTTCATGGAAAAGAGCCGGGAGAAAAAGGAAGATCTAGAGTAGAAAACTTAGAAGAACTTGTATCAGCAGCAGCAGGATTTTTTTCCATTGGTGAGGATGCCGATGACGAAAGGTCACAACTTGAATTATTTCTTGATCAGGCATCATTGGATGCAGGAGAAAATCAAGCTAAAGAAAATGAAGATGCAATTCAGATGATGACCTTGCATTCTTCTAAAGGACTTGAGTACCCATTGGTTTTTGTAGCCGGCTGTGAAGAGGGACTTTTCCCTCACAAAAGATCAGTAGAAGATCCTCGACAGTTAGCTGAAGAGCGAAGACTTTGTTATGTAGGAATGACGCGAGCAATGGAAAGACTATATCTAACCTACGCAGAAGTTAGGAACGTTTTTGGAGTAGATGGCTTTAGTCCAGCTTCAAGATTTTTGAAGGAAATTCCTGACGAATTTAAATATGAAATTAGAATAGCTTCAGAAAATGTTAGTCAGGCAAAATCTTTTTCACCTAAAATAGTTGGTGGAACGGATCATAAAGTTGGAGGTTTTGCACTTGGCGATAGAGTAGGGCACCCATCTTTTGGAGAAGGTGTAATTTTAAATTATGAAGGTGATGGAAGTAATGCCAGAGTGCAGGTTAATTTTGATACAGAGGGGACAAAATGGTTAGTTTTAAGTTTTGCAAAACTAGACAAAATTTCTTAATTTTATTTCTAAGTTTTATTTTTATTTCTTGTTCGGCGCAAGAAACTTCGAATCAAACTTCAGAGGTTAAAGAAAGTTTTAAATGGCGCATGGTAACGACTTGGCCTAAAAATTATCCGGGCGTCGGCTTGGGAGCTGAAAACTTAGCCAAGCTTGTTGATGAAATGAGTGACGGAAGGTTGCAAATAAAAGTTTATGGTAATGGAGAATTAGTTCCAGCATTAGAGGTATTTGATACTGTTTCCAGAGGTAGTGTAGAAATGGGTCATGGTGCAGCTTATTATTGGATCGGAAAAGTTCCAGCAGCACAATTTTTCACTGCCATCCCTTTTGGCTTAAATGCTCAAGAAATGAATGCTTGGCTTCATTATGGAGGTGGCCAAGAATTGTGGGAAGAACTTTACGAGCCTTTCAATTTAATTCCTATAGCTGGGGGCAATACTGGTGTACAAATGGCTGGTTGGTTCAACAAAGAAATCAATAGTTTAGAGGATTTAAAGGGAATTCGCATGAGGATACCTGGCTTAGCTGGAAAAGTTTTTACCAGAGCTGGTGGAGAGGCCGTATTGATGCCAGGTAGTGAAATTTTTACAAATCTTCAAACTGGGGTCATTGATGCTGCTGAATGGATTGGCCCCTATAACGATTTAACTTTTGGATTTCATCAAGCTGCAAAATATTATTATTATCCTGGTTGGCACGAGCCTGGACCTACTTTAGAAACTATAATCAATAAAGAAGCTTATGACTCTTTACCAAAAGATCTTCAGGCAATTTTAAAAACAGCTTCAAGAGCTATTAACCAAGATATGTTGGACGAATACACTTCAAGAAATAACCAAGCGCTTATATCTTTGGTAAATGATCACAACGTTGAACTCAGAAAATTACCGAATGACGTTCTAGCTGAATTTAAAAGAATAACCGAAGAGATATTAGTCGAGATGACGCAAGAAGATGAATCATCAAAAAAGATTTACGAATCTTTATTCAATTTTCAAAAAAATGTTTCTCAGTATCATGAGATATCTGAGGAAGCTATTTATAAGCTGAGATAGAGTTAATTTTTCTAATAATTAAAAGACCTATGAGTGTGGTGAAAAAAAATCTTAGAAAAAAAAGCAACGCTGCAGGAAGAGTTAATAGCCAGTTAATGTAGTTGCTTAATAAATAATTAAGCGCTCCAAACCATTCGAATAAATAAAGAGCTACTTGCCAATATTCTAAAAAATAATTTTCTACTGTTATCGGACTGACAAAAATGCTGTGAATGAAAAAAAGCACTAAATAAAAATCTCCCCAAATTAAAAAGTAACCAAAAGCTTTTAGAAAATTAAACATCTGCCAGGGCTCTGACCTCTTTCCAAACCCTTAGAATATTTTCATTTAATATTTTATCTATTTCACTTTCTGTGTAGCCTCGAATCAAAAGTTCTTCAATTAAATTTGGAAATTTTGATACATCATTTATATCTTCTGGTAAAGGAACTTCTCCATCAAAATCAGAACCAAAACCAACATGATCGATGCCAACTAAATCTCTTACTCGATCAATGTGATCGACAACATTTTTGACAGAAACTTCAATATCAGGATTATCCTTTCGATTGGCGACAAAATCAGAACCAAAACAAAGCTGAATAACTCCTCCATTTTCAGCAAGAGCAATCAACATTTCATCAGAGACATTTCTCTCCCAACCCGGAGTGAAGTGTCTTAAAGAACTATGAGTCGCTACAACTGGTGCTTTACTTAGCTCAAGTACTTTCATAAAAGCCGCATCCGAAACATGAGAAATATCAATCATCACACCTTGTTTATTCATTTCTTTAACAACTTTGAACCCAAAAGGACTTAAGCCATCAGGCCATCTCTTATTTTCATCGTAAGAACTATCAGAAATATGATTACTTTTTGAATGAGCAAGAGTAATGTAATTAACTCCCAAATCTGCAAAAAACTTAATATTTTCTAAATTACCTTCAAGAGGAGCTCCATTTTCTATTCCATAAGCCATTCCAACTAAATTTTTATTACTCTTTAAAGTTTCAATATCCTCAGGATTTCTAATAAAAATAAATTTATCTGGATTTTCTTCAATGATTTCATTCATCATTTCAATTAATTCTATTGCTAAATCATAAGAGGTACCTTCGGGCTCGGTTCTAGGAGGAATCCAAATACTTTGAAAAGTTAAGTTTAATCCACCTTCAATCGCTCTTGGATAATCAAAATGATAACTTGTGCTTCTAGTAATATCATCATTAGTGCCAGTATTGTTTCTTTGTCTCCAAATCTGAAAAGGCGTATCTATATGTGTATCAATTATAATTTTTTCTTGGCTAAATTTTTTTGCTTTTTCAGAAAGGTTTTCTGCACATGAAAATAAAACAAACGGAATTAGAATTATTAAGAACTTTATGTATTTCATTTTATAAATATATCAAATTTAAAATTTTTTTTAATCAGTAAATTGCTGAAGGAAGATAAGTTGCCATAAAAGGAAAATATGCAACTAAACAAAGAATAAATAGTTGAATCAAAATAAAGGGAAGAACACCTTTATAAATAGTTTCTGTCCTTATTCTTTCTGGCGTTACGCCTCTTAAATAAAACAAAGCAAATCCAAAAGGCGGCGTTAAAAAAGAAGTTTGTAAATTTATAGCCAGCATTATTCCTAACCACAATGGATCAGCTCCCATCGCAATAAGAATTGGCCCAACAATTGGAACAACAACAAAGCTTATTTCAATGAAATCTAAAATAAAACCTAATAAAAAAACCAAGATCATTACAATTAACATAGAGCCAAAAAGCCCTCCTGGTATGGCATCAAATAAGTTTGAAATTAATTCTTCTCCTCCATAACCTCTAAAAACTAAGGAAAATATTGAAGCACCGATTAAAATCATAAAAACCATACTGCTAATAAAGGCGGTTTGTTTCACTGCATCCGATAAAACCAATAAAGATAATTTTTTGTTTAGTCCGGCAATCAAAATAGATCCCATTGCCCCAATTCCTGCTGCTTCAGTAGGCGAAGCTATTCCTAAAATAATCGATCCCAAGACAGAGAAGATCAGTAAGAAGGGCGGAATTAAAATCTTCAATATATTCTTAAAAGAAACAGAGGCTTTGGTTTCACTAAAATCAATATTTTTGTTTGAAATGTTTAAAACAAAATAAAAAGAATATGCAGTTACTAAGAGCAAACCTGGAATAATTGCCGCAATAAATAAATCACCCACAGATATAGATTTGGCAGAAAAATTACCCATACTCAATTGAGCTTGTTGATAGGCTGTTGCCAAAACATCACCTAATATAACTAAAGCTATTGAAGGCGGAATAATCTGCCCAAGTGTTCCTGTGGCAGCAATCAAACCAGTTGAAACCTCTTCTGAATAACCTTTCTTCAACATAACTGGTAATGAGATCAAGCCCATAGCTATTACCGTTGCTCCTACTATTCCAGTACTAGCTGCTAATAAGGTGCCAACAATGATTACTGAAATGCCTAAGCCGCTTTTAAAATTTCCGAAAATCTCCGACATTGACTCAAGAAGTCTTTCTGCAATTTTTGATTTTTCTAAAATAACTCCCATGAAGACAAAGAGAGGAACTGCTACCAAAGTTGCATTAGTCATAATTCCAAATAATCTATTTGGAATTGTCTCCAACAGGTAAAGATCAAATATTCCAAATATTGCTCCTATACCTGCAAAAATTAATGAAACGCCACCCAAAGTGAAAGCAACCGGAAATCCTAGAAGCAAGCTGGCACAAATAACAATAAATAAAATTAGTGGAATGAACTCAATCATCATTAAAATAAGAAAAAATAGATGCTAGACTTTGCAGGATTAGAATTACAGAAAAAATCAAAATACAGCTTTTGTATAGATAAACAAATGGCAGTCCTCCTGGCTCAGGAGAAACTTCATAAATGGACCAGGAAAATAAAACATAATTTAAGGACAAGATAAATATTGTCCATGCCATCGGCTGAAGAAAAATTAAGTTACCGATTAAATTAATTATTTTTTTATTTTTTTTACTCGATCGTCGATAAAAAATATCTACTCTTACGTGTTCATCGTTTTCATAGGCATATGCTGAGCAAAATAAAAAAGCTATACCATGAAGATAAATAACCATTTCTTGAAGACCTACAACCCCAATGCCTAAAAAGTATCTTAAAAAAACTATCAAGGTTGTAAGAACAATCATTAAAAAAATGGCCCATGAGCTTATAATTCCTAAAGAATGAGGAAAAATTGTAAGTAAATATTGAAATGTTTGATTAATATTTTTCATTTCGATTTTATGATTTAATAATATCTATGATTATTGTTTTATCACCTGCTAAAACCTTAGATTACGAATCTCCCCTCAATGGGTTTGATTATACAACTCCTAACTTCTTAGGTAAGTCAGAGTTGTTGATAAAAATAATGAGATCTTACGATCCTGAATACATTTCGGATTTAATGGGCTTAAGCGATAATCTTGCCTTTTTAAATTTTGAGAGATATCAAACTTGGAAAAAACAAAGCAAACCTTCTAAAGATTCAAGACAAGCGATATTCGCTTTTAAAGGAGATGTCTATCAAGGCTTGGACGCGAGCAATTTATCAAACTCAACTATTAATTATTCTCAAAATCATTTGAGAATACTTTCTGGCTTATACGGACTTCTTAAGCCATTGGATTTAATTGCACCTTACAGATTAGAAATGGGTACTAAGTTGAAGTCTGGAGAGATAAATGGCTTGTATAATTTTTGGAAACCCGAATTAACAAAAGCTATCAATTCTGATTTGGCGTCTCAAAAAGAAAATACTTTGGTTAATTTAGCTTCAAACGAGTATTTCTCAGCTTTGGATCAGACAATGATAAACGGAAAAATCATTTCTCCAGTTTTTAAAGATTATAAAAATGGAAAGTACAAGATAATCAGTTTTTATGCAAAAAAAGCGAGAGGATCGATGGCTAGGTTTATTCTGGAAAATAAAATAGAACATTCCAAAGAGTTAAAAAACTTCAATTTGGATGGTTACAAATTTAGCAGGGAAGCGTCTTCTGAAAAAAATCCTACTTTTTTAAGAAAAGAAACTTAAGTTATTTAGCGGAAGACTTTCCGTAGTCTTTGATCTCCTGCATGTCTTGAAACTCAGGATCTCTCTTTTCCATATTCGACATCATTGCTTCTGCCATGTCTTCTTGAGGCAGCATAGCTCCACTCCAAAGAGCGTTATATTCTAATCCCTCTGCTATGGTGTGATCCCTAGAAAAATTAAGAATCGCTTTTGTGCCGTAAACAGCTAAAGGGCTTTTGGAAGCTATCACAGCTGCCATTTCTTTTAAGCCGGATATCATTTCTTCATGGCTTTCATATACTTTATTGACTAAACCAGCCTCCAAAGCTTCTTCTGCAGGCATTCTTCTTCCGGTGTAAGCGAGCTCTCTTACTTTTCCTTCAGGAATAACTCTAGGTAACCTTTGAAGAGTTCCAATATCTGCTGCCATTCCAATATTTACTTCTTGAATACAAAAGAAAGCATCTTTACTAGCAAATCTCATATCAGCAGCTGTAACTAAATCTAACCCACCACCAATACATCCTCCTTGTATTCCAGCAAGGACAGGTATTCTTAATTTTTCTAGTTTGGAAAGCATATCTTGAAGTTCTTTAGCAACTCTATAAAGGCTTTCACCAATTCTAGCTTTATCAGGCACATTGGTTTTCTTTTCAGCATCGTTACCTAAAGTTCCAAAATTCTTTAGATCCATGCCAGCACAAAAATGTTTACCAGTCGAAGAAAGAATTAAAACCCTAAGCGAAGCATCTTTATCAATTTCGTCTAAAATTCTTGGCAATTCATACCAAAAATTCATTGTCATTTTATTTAAGTCTTCTCCCTTATCTAAAATAAGGTGGCCAACACCTTCTTCAGACGTGTATTTAAAACTTTCATAATTCATATTTCCTCTCCTTAAAATTTTCCTTATTCTTTTAAATCTTGAACTAAGCTGTCCGCAACTTCTTCAAGTTCTTCTATTAAGTCATAAGAGCTATGATAAGGCATAACTACCTTTCGACTTTTCTTACTTAATCTTTTTAAACCGTTAGAGATTTCTTCCGCTTTTTCTAACAATTCTTTATTATCTTCGCTCATAATTAATAATTTAAGAGATATATTGTAAATCAAAACCTAAAATTTAAAAGATTTCATTGAAAATGAAGACAAAAGAGTTAATTAAACCGATCCAATCAATTATGGAAGGAGCTTCCAAGCTAATTAATGAAATTTATGAGAACCAAGAAGATATAGATTTTAAAAAAAAATATGACGAGTCTCCTTTGACACTAGCTGATTTAAGATCAAATGACTTTATTATCAATAGTTTGAATAATTTATATCCTGATATTCCAATAATTTCCGAAGAGGGCAAAGAAAAAAAGATCAAAGGAAATCTTTTTTGGCTAATAGATCCTTTAGATGGAACTAAAGAGTTTATTGATAAAAGTGAAGAATTCACAATCAACGTAGCTTTAGTGAAGGATGGAGAACCGATTTTTGGTGCAATTTACATTCCAACTAAAAGTAGTTTTTTTGTTGGAGGTTTAGATTTCAATGCATTTAGTGAAAAAAAAGGTGAAAAGAAGGCTCTAAAAACTTCATTTAGCCAAGAAAACTGTCGAATATCTGTTAGTAAAAGTCATCAAACCAATAAAGAAGAAGAATTTATTGAGTTTTTTAAAGATAAATTTAATAAAGTGGAACTTTTCCCTGCTGGAAGTTCTCTA
>Ga0207916_1000131_pt1 | contig 12549 bp, 10 predicted proteins | sample DeeseametaMP1141_FD_184194 | JGI IMG/M metagenome (GOLD analysis project Ga0207916, IMG submission 184194) | Marine microbial communities from the Deep Indian Ocean - MP1141 (SPAdes) | ecosystem: Environmental > Aquatic > Marine > Oceanic | place: South Indian Ocean | collected 2011-03-05 | reverse complement strand
AAAATTTAAACTTCTAATAGCCCAGGATCTTCCCACTAAGATTTTAAAAAAATACACAAACTTAGATAATACAAGTAAAATGCTTAAAAGAGAGGCTAGCCAAATTATTCTTTGGCAAGATAGCTTAATAAATTTAAAGAAATTTAAACATCAGGTTAAACAAGAAAAAAAGGGAATTTTAATACAAGGTAGTAGATTCATGCAAGTTTCATCTGTATGCAACAAAAGAATAGCTAAAAAGTTAATATCTCATATATATGATAATCAATTTTATGGTACATACTCTAAAAATACTATTGCTCTTGGCGACAGTAAAAATGATATTGATATGTTAAATTCTGCCAGTTACTCTTGTCTTATAAAAAATCCATCTGGATCTTTCCCTAGGTTACGTTTAAATAAAAAAAATATAATAAAATCATCAAAGTTTGCACCTGACGGTTGGAGTCAAGTCCTATATAAATTGAACAATACATTGGAGAATAAAATTTTTTAAATATGCCTGATTTTCATCAAAATGGTGTCATAGCAACACTTCATAATTTTAATACAAAAAAAATTGAACAAATTGAAAAAGATCTTTTATCTTTTTCAAAAACATCTCCTATGACTTTAATTTTACCTTCTCTTTATTCTGAGTTAGAAAAACCAGCTTTGACTTATATTGTTAATACTTTAAAGAAAGTAAAATATATCAAAAATGTAGTTATTGGTTTAGATCAAGCAAATAAAAATGAATTTTTAAAAGCTAAAAAGTTTTTTTCAGTTCTACCACAAAAAACTTATATTCTTTGGAACGATGGCCCAAGATTAAAAAAAATAGATCAAGTCTTATCTAATTTAGATTTATCTCCATTACAAAAAGGTAAGGGTAGAAACATATGGTACTGCATGGGTTTTGTAATTTCTTTAAAAGACTCTGGAACAGTAGCAATGCACGATTGTGACATTGTAACTTACGATAAAAATCTATTAGCAAAGTTATTTTACCCTGTTACAAATCCAAAGTTTTCTTTTGATTTTTGTAAAGGTTTTTACCCCCGCGTAGCTCAAGGAAAAATGAATGGAAGAGTTACAAGATTACTAGTAACACCTTTAGTAAAATCTTTACAAAAAATGGTTGGTTATAATGAATATCTTAACTTTCTAGATATATTTAAGTATCCTTTAGCTGGTGAATTCTCATTCAAGTATGATTTATTAAATGATATCAGAGTTCCTCACGATTGGGGCTTGGAGGTCGGAATACTATCTGAAATGTACAGAAATTTTGCTAATAATCGTATTTGCCAAGTTGATTTAGCAGAAACCTATGAGCATAAACACCAGGAAGTTTCAAAAAATAATAGACAAAAAGGTTTATCTAAAATGACCATTGATATTTCTAAAGCTATTTTTAGAAAATTGGCTACACAAGGTCAGGTATTTTCTCATGAAAAATTTCGTTCATTAAAAGCTACATATTTTCGTATGGCTCTTGATATGGTTCAGATATACAAAACAGATGCTGAAATGAATGGCTTGGACTTTGATGTACATAAAGAAGAGGAAATGGTTGAGTTGTTTGCACAAAATATTATTGAAGCAGGTAAGATTTTTTTAGAGTCTCCAAGTGAAAATCCCAACATTCCAACATGGAGAAGAATTGACAGTGCAGATCCAACAATTCTAGATAGTTTTAATAAAGCTGTAAAAGAAGATAACGCATAAGTTGAGAGAAGAATTAAAAAATAATTTAAATATCCATTTTCAAATTATTTATAAAGATATCTTAGATCAAAATGAGATCTTAAAGTTAATTAATAAGGTTTTAGATTTATTTGAAAACAAAGATCAGGGTATTACTGAACCTAATTGGTCACAAAAAGATATTTTTTTAATATCATATGGTGACTCTATTGTTGAAACCTCTGATAATAAATTAAAAGCACTATCTAAATTTTTAAATAAATATTGTAAGAAACACTTTAATAATGTTCATATTCTACCCTTTTTCCCATATAGCTCTGATGACGGATTTTCTATAACAGATTATGAAATTGTAAGACCTGATTTAGGTAACTGGCAAGATATGAAATCATTGTCAAAAGATTTTAGAGTTATGAGCGACATAGTTATAAATCATGCCTCTATAAAAAGTAAATATTTTAAAAACTTTATTGAAAATAAAGAAGATACACAAAATTTTTTCATCAAACTGAAAAATATTCAAGAGGGATATGAAAATGTGGTGCGTCCCAGAAGTTCTGATCTTTTTAAAGAGTATGCAATCAATGATGAGACTTTTTATCTGTGGTGCACATTTAGCCATGACCAGGTAGATTTTAATTTCAAAAACCCTAAGGTTCTTTTTTTCTTTATCAAATTAATCCATTTATATTTAAAAAATGGTATCAGAGTATTTCGATTAGATGCTATTGCTTTTCTGTGGAAAGAATATGGAACTAATTGTTTAAACTTACCTCAAACACATGAAGTAGTTAAACTTATAAGAACTCTTTTAAATGCATATAGTAAAAATACTCTTCTTATCACTGAAACGAATTTACCAAATTTAGAAAATCTTAGTTATTTTGGGGAAAACGATGAGGCAAATGCAATATATAACTTTGCTTTACCTCCTTTATTGCTTTGGACTTTAGTAATGGGTGACAGCACAGCTATTAGAAAATGGTCAATGGGCATGCCCCCTGCAAAAGACAATACCTCTTATTTTAATTTTATAGCTTCACATGATGGAATTGGTCTTAGACCTACAGAAGGTATTTTAACTGATAAAGAAAGAAATACATTAGTTGATATCATGACTGATTTTGGCGGTCAGACCACTAAAAGAAAAAAAGTTGATAACACAGAGTCTGTCTATGAAATAAACATTTCCTTGCTTGATGCTCTTAAAGGTACTTTTTTTGGAACTGATCACATGCAGTTAGAAAGATTTATATGTTGCCATTCAATGATGTTAGGTATTGAGGGAATACCAGCTATTTATATACATAGTCTCGTTGGATCTACGAATGATTATAAACAAGTTGAGAAGACAAATAACAAGAGATCTATCAATAGAAGATCATGGAAGTATGAAGAAATTGATAAACTACTAAGTGACAAAGACTCCTTAAATAATCAGATCTATAGTGAGTTATCAAAATTAATCGATATCAGAAAAGATCAACCAGCTTTTCACCCAAACGCCACTCAATTTACATTTAATTTAGGAAAAAATTTTTTTGGCTTTTGGAGACAAAGTCACGATAAAAGACAATCTATTTTTTGTGTCAGTAATGTTACTAATGTTTTTCAATATTTAGATTTATCAGAACTAAATTTAATTTCCTCTAATGAGTGGTGGGACTTAATTTCTAATGAAATTATTATTGATATTAAATCTACAATTACTCTTAAAGCTTACCAAACTATGTGGATTACAAACTATTAATTAAGACATGTAATTTATTCATAATCAGGTTATCTGAGACTTTTTTTCCATTACTTTCATATATAAATGTATGATATGTTTTAAATATCATGACAGATCCTAAAACATACAAATTTAACACTAAAACGTTACATAGTGGGCATCAGCCAGATAAAAATTTTGGCTCACGTGCTGTTCCAATTTATCAAACAACCTCTTATCTATTTCAAGACGCGGACCATGCTGCTGCATTGTTCAATCTTGAAGAGGGTGGACATATTTACAGTAGAATATCAAATCCTACTATCTCAGTGCTTGAAGAAAGAGTTGCTGCGCTTGAAGGTGGTTCAGCTGCTTTAGCAACTGCTTCAGGAATGAGTGCTATGACTCTTGCTATTTTAAACGTTTGTAGTGCAGGTGATCATGTAGTTTCCTCATCACAGCTTTATGGAGGATCATTTAATTTATTAAGATTAACTTTAAAAAGATTTGGCATAGATACAACATTTGTAAAACCAAGAGACACAGAGGGTTTTAAAAATGCAATTCAACCAAATACAAAATGTATTTGGGGAGAGCTTATAGGAAACCCCGGCATTGAAATAATGGACTTACCTGAAATTTCTAAAATTGCAAAGGAAGCAAATATACCTCTTATGGTTGATGGGACATTTAACACTCCATATCTATGTAATTTATTTGATTTAGGCGCTGATATCATAACTCACTCTCTAACAAAGTGGATGGCTGGTCATGGAACTTCAATGGGTGGTATTATTGTTGAAAAGGGTGATTTTGATTGGACTAAAGGAAATAAATTTCCAACAATGACTGAACCATATGAAGGTTATCATGGTTTATCTTTTGCAGAAGAATTTGGACCTGCTGCTTTTACAATGAGAGCTAGGGCTGAAGGAATGAGAGATTTTGGACCATGTATGAGTCCAACCAATGCTTTTAATATTTTAATAGGTATTGAAACGTTATCAGTCAGAATGGAAAAACATTTATCCAATACTCAAATTATGCTTGATTACTTAACAAACAATGAGAGCGTATCATGGGTTAATCATCCAAGTTTGCCTGATCATCCAGATCACAAAGTAGCTTCTAAGTTAATGCCAAAAGGAGCTGGTTCAATGATAGCATTTGGTATTAAGGGTGGAAAAGAGGCAGGTCATGCATTTATAAATGCCTTGAAGCTTACTTCTCACCTTGCCAATGTTGGTGATGCAAAATCTTTGGTTATTCACCCTGCATCCGCAACACACTCTCAAATGGATAAAAAATCATTAGAGTTAGCTGGTTTAACAGAAGATATGATTAGATTTTCAGTGGGATTAGAAGACATGGAAGATATTATGACTGACTTCGATATGGGTTTTAAGGCATCTCAAAGACCAAGACTTGTTGCTTCTAAATGAAGATAAAGATAAACGACAAAGATGCTTATTACACTTCTAGTGGAAGAGAGATAGATAAAAAACAACCAACTATTGTATTTGTTCATGGAAGTGGTTTGACTCATGTTACTTGGGTTCTCCAAACACGGTATTTTGCTTTTCATGGATACAATACGATAGCTGTTGATTTACCTGGTCATGGTGACTCCGAAGGTCCTGCTTTAAAAACAATTGAGGAAATGGCCGATTGGATTGCTGATTTGATAACTTCTTTAGGAATAGAGAAGACTTCTTATGTTGGTCACTCACAAGGTTGTTTAGTTGGTTTAGAATTTGCTCAAAGACATCCTGATAAATTAGAACTTCTGGCTTTAATAAATGGATCTATGTCCATGAAAATGAATACAGAGCTTCTAGATTTAGCAATAAATAAAGATAAAAAAGCTGTAGATTTAATGATGGATTGGGTTCATGGACCTTTAGGACATAAAGGTGGTCATCCTGTTCCAGGGTTAAGCCATTTAGGAATGGGCGGTCAATTAGTGACATCAAATAATAATGGAACATTAGGCACAGACTTTAATGCATGTGATATTTACACAAATGGATTGAAAGCTGCAGAAAGTGTAAAGCATCCTACTTTATGTATTGTTGGTAAGCATGATAAAATGACACCTAAAAAAGTTGGATTAGAATTAGCGTCTAAAATAAAAGACTCAAAAACTATTGTTCTTGAAGAGTCAGGACATATGGCAATTTTAGAAACAGCAAGTGAAACTAAAAATTTATTAAAAAACTTTTTTAGGGAACATAGAAGTGCATCATAAGGGTTCTTGTCATTGCAAGGCAATTGAATTTGAAATTGAATCTGATCTTGATAAAATTATGCAGTGTAACTGCTCAATATGCATAAGAAAAAATGCAAAGATGATCATGGTGCCTAAGGATAACTTTAAACTTTTAAAAGGAGAGAGTGATTTATCACTTTATCAGTTCAATTTAAACTTAGCTGAACATTTTTTTTGTAAACATTGTGGTATTTATACTCATCATAATCGAAGAACAGATCCGAACGGTATGGGTATAAATTTAGGATGTTTAGATGATGTCGATCCTTTAGATTACGATGCTGGTCTTAATGACGGAAGAAAACTCTCTTAGTTCAGTCCTTGATTTTAATATAAAAAAATCTAGTATTGGCCATGGCCCAAGTTAAAGAATATTTAACATTTGATGACGTTTTATTAAAACCCCAAGTATCTAATATCCTCCCTAATGACGTTGATATATCTACAAATCTTACAAAAGATATAGTCTTAAACACTCCTATTATTTCAGCTGCTATGGACACAGTTACAGAGTCAAAAATGGCTATTGCTATGTCTCAAAATGGTGGATTAGGAGTAATCCATAAAAACTTTGATATTGAAACACAAAGTTATGAAGTGAAAAAAGTGAAAAGATATGAAGCAGGCATTGTTTATAACCCTATTACAATGAGCCCAAATAATACAATTGAAGATGTTTTAAGTGTAATGAAAGAGCAAAATATATCAGGATTTCCTGTAGTTGATAAAGACAATACACTTCAAGGTATAATAACTAACAGAGATGTACGTTTTGTAATTAATAAGAAAACTAAAGTTAAAGATTTAATGACAAAAAAAGTTATTTCTATCACACAAACTCAATCTAAAGCCATGTCTTCATTTGGTTTAGCTAAAAAACTCTTGCAAGAAAATAGAATAGAAAAGTTAGTAGTCACTGATAATAACAAAAAATGTATTGGTTTAATTACTGTTAAAGATATTCAAAGAGGAGAGAAGTTTCCTTTTTCTGTCAAAGATAAAAATGGTCAATTGTTAGTTGGTGCTGCAATAGGAAGTAAGCCTAGTGATTTATTGAGAGCCATAGAATTAGATAAGGCGGGTGTTGACATTTTATTTATAGATACAGCACATGGTCATTCATCTGCAGTATTAGACTCATTTAAAAAAATTCGAAAAAAAATCAAATTACCAATAGTAGTTGGAAATGTTGCAACTCCTGAAGCTGCAAAAGATTTGATTAAACTAGGAGCAGATGCAATAAAAGTTGGTATTGGCCCTGGCTCTATTTGTACTACAAGAATTGTTGCAGGTGTAGGGGTGCCCCAATTTACTGCGATCCAAGACATAGCTTCCATTACCAATAAAAATAAAATTCCAATGATCTCAGATGGCGGTATTCGTTACTCTGGCGATATAGTTAAAGCTTTAGCAGCGGGTGCTAATTGTATTATGGCTGGATCTTTATTTGCCGGTACCGATGAGTCACCAGGGGAGGTTTTTCTTTTTCAGGGTAGATCCTATAAATCGTACCGTGGTATGGGTTCGTTAGGGGCTATGGCTAGAGGTTCAGCTGATAGATATTTTCAAGATGAAATAAATGAGGCCATTAAACTAGTCCCTGAAGGAATAGAGGGAAGAATTCCTTATAAAGGTCAGGTATCTAATGTGTTATTTCAACTAACTGGAGGTTTAAGATCTGGAATGGGATACACGGGATCAAAAAATCTTACAACACTGAAAAAGAATGCAAAATTTGTTCGATTGACTAATTCTGGCATTAACGAAAGCCATGTTCATGGTGTTCAAGTAACTAAAGAAGCTCCAAACTATCGTTCCAATTGAGTAAATCAGTTTTAATTATTGATTTTGGATCTCAATATACTCATCTAATTGGAAGAAAAATTCGCGAGTTAGGTATTTATGCCGAGATTTATCCTCCAAAATATCTCAACAATGTCACCAATATTTTAAATCATTCAGTATTAATTTTATCAGGCGGTCCAGACTCTGTATTAAATAAAAATGCTCCTAAAATAGATATACCTTTGGATCAAATACCTATCCCAATTCTTGGTATATGTTATGGATTTCAATATATCTCTAAAGAATTTGATGGTGTGATTGAAAAAAGTAATCAAAGAGAATATGGAAAGACTATTATAAAAATATCAAAGAGTGACTTATTCAAAGATACTAATTCAGAACAACAAGTGTGGATGTCTCATGGAGATAGTTTAACTAAAATACCAAAAGGATTTAAGGTATTAGCAAAAACTAAAAATAAAATACCAGCAGCTATCTATAAAAAAAATATTTATGCCATTCAATTCCATTGTGAAGTAACGCATTCAGAATTTGGAAGTCAGATTTTAAAAAACTTTTTATTTGATATTTGTCAATTAAAAGAAAATTGGAGAAATAATGACTTACATCAAACTATAGGTAGATATTTTAGAATTAATGTAAAAGAAAAAAAACCTAATATAGTTTGTGCAGTTTCAGGGGGTGTTGACTCTACTGTTTTAGCATTTGCTTTATCAAAATATCTTAAGCTTGATAATGTTCACTTTATTTTTGTTAATAATGGATTGCTCAGAAAATATGACGTAAAAAATATTAAAGCAGTATTTAAATCCTTTAATTTAAAACTGAATATAATTAATGCCGAACACCTCTTTTTAAAAAAACTTAAAAATGTTACTGAGCCAGAACTTAAAAGAAAAATTATAGGAGGTTTGTTTATAGAGGTCTTTTCTAACTACATTAGAAAGTTATCACAAAAAGATTTTTATTTAGCTCAAGGTACTCTTTATACAGATATAATAGAAAGTCGTTCGTTTCATGGAGGAAAGAGCGTTACTATCAAATCTCATCATAATGTTGGTGGTTTACCAAAAGACCTTAAATTTGATGTTATAGAGCCTTTTAGAGAGCTTTTTAAGGATGAAGTAAGAAGATTAGGTTTGTTCTACAAGCTTGATCATAAATTTGTAAATCGACATCCTTTTCCAGGTCCTGGATTGGGCATACGTTGTATTGGTAAGGTTAATCGACAGAGATTAGATACATTGAGGGATATAGATGAAATTTTTATTAATTTTTTAATTGATAAAGATTTATATAATAAATCATGGCAAGCTTTTGCTGTTTTGCTACCAGTTAAATCAGTTGGAGTAATGGGAGATGAAAGAACTTATGAGGAGACTTGTGTTCTTAGATGTATCAATTCAGTTGATGGAATGACCGCAGATGTGACACCGATAGACATTAATACATTGTCTGAAGTATCAACACTGATAATTAATAAAGTTCCCAGAGTGAACAAGGTTTTGTATGACATAACAAGCAAGCCTCCGTCTACTATTGAGTGGGAATAAACAATTGAAAATTCCTATTTACCAAGTTGACGCTTTTGCATCAAAAATTTTTAAGGGAAATCCTGCAGCTGTATGCCCTTTAAAAGAATGGTTACCTGATCAAATAATGCAAAATATAGCTATGGAGAATAATTTATCAGAAACGGCATTCTTTATAGAAGAGGGTGACAAATTTTATATAAGGTGGTTTACTCCTAAAGCTGAGCTGGATTTAGCTGGCCACCCAACTTTAGCAACTGCTCATGTTTTAATAAATGAATATAAAACTAAGATTAGATCATTGAGTTTTAAAACAAAAATAGGTGATACATTAAATGTTTCTATTAATAAAAATCTTTATCTAATGGACTTTCCTTCAAGACCACCAAAAGCTGTTAAAGTGACATCTGATATTTTTGAAGCATTAGGAAAAACTCCTATTGAAATATTAGCACATAGAGATTTAATAGCTGTATTTGAAAATCAAAATGATATTAAATCTATGAAGCCAGATTTAGAAAAATTAAAGAAACTTAATTACCCTTCTGTTGTAATTACAGCAAAAGGAGATGAGTCAGATTTTGTTTCAAGGAATTTTGCTCCAAAATTAGGCATCCCTGAAGATCCTGTAACAGGCTCCTCTCATTGTGAATTAATTCCATATTGGTCAAAAAAACTCAATAAAAAAGAGATGATTGCTCTTCAAATTTCTGAAAGAGGTGGAAAAGTTCATTGCACAGATATGAATGATAGAGTTCTTATAGGGGGAGAGGCTATAACTTTTCTAAGAGGTGAAATAGAAGTAGCCTAAAAAAATATTTTGAATATTTTAATACTTTAGATATTTATAAAAAAATCTATTTTAAATATTGTGAAGCAAGATTTTAACAGAATTGATCGTTTACCTCCCTATATATTTGGAGAGATAAATAAACTTAAAGCAAAACTTAGAAAAAACGGTAAAGACATTATTGATTTTGGCATGGGCAATCCAGACATGCCAACACCTAAGCATATTAGAGACAAATTAAAAGAAGTGACTGATAAACCAGGAACAGGTAGATATTCTATGAGTAAGGGAGTGCCTGGTTTAAGAAAAGCTCAAGCTAAATATTATCAAAAAAGATTTGGTGTTAAATTAAATCCTGACAGTGAAGTTATAGTAACTTTAGGTTCTAAAGAAGGTTTAGCTAACTTAGCTCAAGCAATTTCAACACCTGGTGATATTATTATCTCACCTAATCCTTCATATCCTATTCACCCTTATGGATTTATTATAGCAGGCGCTTCACTAAGACATTTACAAACTATGAAAGATGGTATTTTTGATCCTGAGACATATTTAGAAAGATTGGATCGCTCTATTAGAAATAGTTCACCTTCACCTGTGGCATTAATAGTTTCTTTTCCCTCTAATCCAACTGCACAAGTAGTAGATTTAGATTTTTATAAGGAAATTATTAAGATGGCATTGAAATATAATGTTTATGTTTTATCTGATCTTGCTTATGCAGAAATATACTTTGATAAGAAACCACCACCTTCTATTTTACAAGTTAATCGAGCTAAAGAAATTGCTGTTGAGTTTACTTCAATGTCAAAGACATATGCTATGGCTGGTTGGAGAATAGGTTTTGCTGTTGGAAATAAAAAACTAATTGAAGCTTTAACTAAAATTAAATCTTACTTAGATTATGGAGCCTTCACACCTGTTCAAGTTGCTGCTGCTACCGCTCTTAATGGATCTCAATCATGTGTCTCTGAAATTAGGTCTATTTATGAGAGCAGAAGAAATGTCTTAGTCGAGTCTATGTCACGATCAGGTTGGAATATCCCCAGTCCTAAAGCGAGTATGTTTGCATGGGCACCTATACCCAAAAAGTACCAAAATAAGGGATCTTTAAAATTTGCTAAGGATTTAATGACAAAAGCTGAAGTAGCTGTTTCGCCAGGCATCGCTTTTGGTGAATATGGTGAGGGTTTTGTGCGAATAGGTTTAGTAGAAAATGAGCAAAGAATTCGCCAAGCAGCTAAAAATGTACGTAATTTAAAGCTTTAGTCTAATATTCTTATAAATTATCAATTAAATAAAATATTGCTTATATTCTTGATAATTATATAAAACCAACCTTAAGATGATTAATACAAAAAAAATAGGCTCTGTACTTAAAAACATCAATAATATCGATGAATTGAGTATCTCTGATTTGATTGATTGTAATCAAGGGCAACTAATTGCGGTTAAAGTAATTTCAGTTAATCCTAATTACAATAAGTTAGAGTTAATTTCCGGAAGAATTACTGAATTAACTGAGGGAGATATTATCGTTGGTGCTTTAGGTAATAGAATTGCATCCTCAGGAATGACAGGATCTGTTCCCTCTGAATTAAATAAACACGATAAAATTCATATTTTAAATTTGGGAGGCGTCATTGGTAATTGTAAAGATTTCAATATTCTCTTAGGCCCAGCTACAGAATGTGAAGTGCTTGGATCTATTATAGATAAAACTAATAAACAATTGAATTTAGTTGATTATTCTAAAATTAAAGAAAAGAAAATAATAAATAAAATTCCATCTATAGCTGTTATCGGCACTGGTATAGACTCAGGAAAAACTACCGTAACTTCTTTTATAATCAAAACACTCAGTAATTATTATAAAAAAATTAATGCCTGTAAGTTAGCAGGTACTGCTTCCCAGAAAGATTTATACTCTTATGAAGATAATGGAGCTTATAAAACATCAGATTTTGTAGATTATGGTCTTCCTAGTACCTGTATGAATGACAAAGAAACTATACAAAATTGTTCAGCCTCTATTATTAGTGATATGTCAGAAGATGCAGAAATAATTTTAATGGAGTTAGGGGATGGATATCATGGAGATTATGGAACCAAGGAAATTATTCAAAATACTGAAATTACGGAGTCAATCGAAGTAATTATTATTTGTGCTTATGACGTATCAGGAGCGGTTAATATAATTGAGAACCTAAAATCAAATAATCTAGATGATAAATTATTGATTATAAGTGGACCTGTAACAAATAATGTCTCTGCCTACAAACAATCTATTGATAAATTTTCTATACCTAATTCAGACTTTTTAAATATTTATAATTCAACTAACCATGTCAATGTTTTTGCTAAAATAATCAATAGGATTAATAATGATTAAAGTAGGTATAATAGGAGCTAATGGATATTTAGGCATAGAATTAATACGAATTCTCTCTATGCATCCAAATGTAAAATTATCAAAAATATTTCAAAGAGAATTACCGATTGATGAGGAGTTTCCTCATTTACAATCATTAAACTTGAAAGATATACAAACAGAAAACTTAGATGATTTTAAAAATTTAGATTGTGTTTTTTTAGCATTACCTCACGGTTCAGCTCATGAATATGTAAAAGAATTAATATCAAAAGTTAAAATTATAGATCTGAGTTCTGATTTTAGAATTTCTAATCAAGAAGATTATAATAAATATTATAAATCTAATTTTGATGTCAATACTCAGAGTCAGTTTCAATA
>Ga0207916_1000128_pt1 | contig 12732 bp, 11 predicted proteins | sample DeeseametaMP1141_FD_184194 | JGI IMG/M metagenome (GOLD analysis project Ga0207916, IMG submission 184194) | Marine microbial communities from the Deep Indian Ocean - MP1141 (SPAdes) | ecosystem: Environmental > Aquatic > Marine > Oceanic | place: South Indian Ocean | collected 2011-03-05 | reverse complement strand
ATGCAAACGATAAAAAAATAGCTGTGCTTCATGCATTACGCTATATCCTGGGGAGTTTTGATTATCCTGGTAAAAAATTACCAAAGCCAAAAGTTTGGACAGAGAATATTAACGATTACTCTTTAACTATAAATAAAGTCCCATTTAATAACTTAAGTTATCAGCAATACAAGGTATTGAAAGTTATGGCCGATGAAGAATAAAGCTAAACGCCTGGCTTGCATTGATATTGGTTCAAACGCCATTAAATATCGCCAATATCGAATATCATCAAAAAAAAGTAAAACTTTTGCTGAATTGGATACTTTTAAAAGAATCTCAGTTAGGCTGGGAACCGACGCATTCAAATTTAAGAAAATTTCTTCCGAAACTGAGCAAAAATTGTTAGAAAGCATAATTAGGCTCAAAGAAAAAGCCGATAAAAAAGATATAAAAATAATATCTGGAGTAGCCACCTCGGCAATGAGAACGGTTTCTAATGGACATAAAATTTGTAAAAAAATAACAAAAAAAACTGACATAGAAATAAAAATTTTATCCGGAAACGAAGAAGCGCAATTATTAAATTTTTTTAATTATAAAAGTTTTAAAAAGGAAGAAACCTTGGTTGTAGATATCGGTGGTGGCAGTACTGAGATTTTTTATCAAGGCAGTGGAAAAAATCTTGCCAAATCTTTTCCTCTTGGAGCGGTTAGAATTTTAGAAAAAAAAGACTCGCCCAAGCATTGGGATAATTTAAAAGAGTGGCTTACTAAAATTCCGTCTAAAAATATAAAAAATATAATTGGTGTCGGTGGTAATGCCAGACTTATAAATGAGATTATCAATAAACAAGATGGGAAATCTTCCCTAGATGAATTGAGAGCTTTAAAAAAAGAACTGGAAAACAAGAATTTTGAAGAAAAAGTGTCATTTTATTCTCTACCCGAGGATAGAGCTGACATTCTTGAATACGCTATTGCTATTTTTGCAGAGATCATGGAATTTTTTCCTAACTCTTACCTATTTGATAGTTCTTGGAATATTGTTGATGGAGTAATGGAAAAAGAATTGCAGGGAAATAAAAATATTCAAGCAGCTTGAAAGGATTTTGCTTCATCGAGTTTTATATCAATAAAGAAAATTGCACCTTTAGGCGCATTCGACTCAACTCCAACCGAGTAGCCCATCATCAAAGCTAAATTTTTGCTGATGGAGAGGCCTAAACCTGTACCGCCTACTTTTGTCGATCGACCTTTGTCTATTCTGTAAAATCTTTCAAAAACTCTTTCTTTATATTTTTTTGGCACGCCTTTTCCTTGATCTGATACGGATAGTTTTATAAAACCTTTAGAAGAGGAAGATTCTTCCAGATTTATTAAAGCTTTTTTAGGTGAGTGCTTGATAGCATTGCTTAGGAAATTTGTCAGAATAATTTTCAAAGCTGCTCCGTCAGCCATTACCCTAGTTTGTTTATTCAAATTATTTTGAATAACCAATTTTTTCTCTTCTAAACCGGGTTTGAATTCTTTAATTAAACTTTTGGCAATTGAAAATGGATCTATAGACTCAATTGAGATCGGATATTCCCCTGCTTCCATACTTGAAATTTTAAGCAAATCATTAACTATGGCTGTCATACGTTCTGATTGAGAAGATATTGCTTCTGTAAATAATTTAGCGTTTTCATCATCTTTAATTAATTTATTTGCAATCAAAGTTTCAGCATTAGCTTTGATAACACTTATTGGTGTTCTCAATTCATGAGAGACATTGCCAATAAAATCTTCTCTCATTTTTTCAAGATTTTTAGATTTAGATATGTCGCTAAAAACAATCAACATCTCATCCCTTAAGTCGTCTTTTTTAGCACTCACCAGATAAACAGTCTTAACTGATATAGGGCCGGAAATCTCTCTAACTAAGTCTTTTTTATTCCAGGCTTTTTCGATAAATTTTTTAAATTGAGGATAACTGATTTTTTCAAAAAGCTTATCGCCGATATTTAAATCAGGAAAAAATTCTGAATTGATAGTTTTATTCGCAAACAAAACTCGATAGTTTTTATCAACCAAAATAACTCCCTGTCCCATTTTTGATAACACGGAACTAAATTGTTCAGTTTGTTTAGTAAAATAGACTAGATCGTTTTCAACCTGACTGGATTCCTTAATAAGCTCATCAAAAATTTCTTCAGAAGCAACCGAAGGATCATCTACAATTTTTTTTGCAATCAGCTGAGCAGCTGAATTTACTAGTCTTTTAAAGTATTGATAAATGAAATAAGTTGTAACAATTGAAGTGAGAAATAATAAACTAAATCCTAATAATAGGTTTTCACTTAGAAAAGTATTTCCTCTATAAATTATAGATCCGACCAAAGTAACCAGACATACAACCAATAATACGATTAAAAATAGTCTTATTTTTACGGTAAATTTCATTTAGTCTGATTTATTGAAGAGATACCCTTCTCCTCTAATTGTTTCTATTCTATCTCCATATTTTCCAATTTTTGATCTCAATCTTTTGACATGCGTATCTACTGTTCTTGTCGTGACGTCGTTGTTATAACCCCAAACCTTTTCAAGAAGATTATCTCTTGTCTGAACTTTGTCAGCTTTTAATAAAAGATGTTTGAGAAGTTTAAATTCTTTTGAAGTTAAAGATATTTTTTTATCGGCTATGTAAACTTTGTGCTTATTGGTATCTATTTTTAAATTTTCATAAATCTGAACTTCATCATTGCTTTCGTCTTTTTCTTTCGAAGATCTTTTAAGCAAACCGCCGACTCGAAGCATTAACTCTCTAACACTGTAAGGTTTTACGACATAATCGTCAGCCCCTATTTCAAAACCCACCACTCTGTCTACTTCCTCGCCCTTAGCAGTCACCATAATGACTAAGATGTCTTTTAAATTGTCTGAAGATCTGATGTGTCTACAAATATCTAAACCACTGATATCTGGTAGCATTAAATCAAGAACAACTAAACCAATGGAATTTTTTTCCTCGAGTAATTTCAGCGCCTTTTCACCGTTACTTGCTTTTGAAACTTTATAACCCTCATTCTCAAAATTAAATGAAAGGGTTTGAAGTAAATCAGGTTCGTCTTCGACTAATAGAATTTGATCTTTAATCATTATTCGAATTTTACTAGAAATAATTTCCGATTGTTTAAAAAACAATTTATTCTTAAATTTTTCTTTAAGTTTTAGAGCCTAAATTACCTCTTTCGGGCTTTTAATAAAATTTAACTCTCCAGATAAAACGTCAGGATCAATTAAGTCTATTTGACAGATTGAACAAGTCTTTAAATAAATACTCTTTAATTTAAGCATCTCTTCTGCAACGTAAGAAATTGTTGGATTGTGTCCAAAAATAACAATATGTTTCAAATGATTATTTTCTAAAATTAAACTTTCGTAATCTTGTAAATTTGCGTGATACAAATTATCGACTATGTTTAATTCAATCGGAGAAAATTCTTTTTCAAAATATTTTGCGGTTGCTAAAGCTCTATTGGCTGGGCTCGTAAAAAGAACGGGAGTCTCATGAATATTCTCAAAAAACCACTGAGCCATTTTTGGTGCATCTCTCTTGCCTCTTTCGTTTAAGGGTCTATCGAAGTCATTTAATGAAAGATCTGACCAAGAAGATTTTGCATGCCTGACTAAGGTTAGGAGCATTAAAAAAAATAGTCTATTAAGTAGCTTATAACAGCTAAAAAAACTGTCACCGAAATCAACAAAATCATCAATCCCTTCAGGTTAAATTTCTTATCCTCATTTCTATCTGTCATAATGAACTACATTAACATTAAATATTTATATGGCTAAAGAAGATTTGATTGAAATGGAAGGTGAGGTTATCGACACCATGCCCAACACTACTTTTAAAGTTAAATTAGAAAACGACCATGTAATTACTGCCCATATTTCTGGAAAAATGAGAAAAAATTACATTCGAATTCTAACTGGAGATAAAGTCAAAGTAGAAATGACTCCTTACGATCTTACTAAAGGAAGAATTACGTTTAGATCCAAATAACCTACTTTTTCGGTTCGACTGGTACTTTTCGATTCTCGTGTTCAGAGAAAGAAACTTTAATATCATTATCCTTAAGTTTCACCGTAACAACCCCACCAGATTTTGAAAGATCGCCAAAGAGAATTGATTCAGCAAGATTTTTTTTAATTTTGTCTTGAATCAATCGTTGCATAGGTCTAGCGCCGAGTTTGGAGTCGTAACCATTTTCAGCGAGCCATTCTCGAGCGTCTTTATCAACTTCTAGAGTTACTTTCTTCTCGTCGAGTTGCGCTTGGAGTTCTGTTAGGAATTTGTCTAAAACGGTGTGAATAACTTCTTTACTCAAGGCATCGAATTGAACAATTGCGTCGAGACGATTTCTAAATTCCGGGCTGAAAGTTTTTTTAATAGCTTCCGTTCCATCCGAAGTGTTGTCTTGTTTTTGAAAACCCATAGACTCTCTGGCCATTTCTTGTGCACCCGAGTTAGTGGTCATAATGATGACGCAATTTCTAAAACCAGCTTTTCTTCCGTTGTTATCGGTCAAAGTTCCATGGTCCATGACCTGCAAGAGAATATTAAAAACTTCAGGATGAGCTTTTTCGATTTCATCCAACAAAATCACCGAGTGAGGATTTTTCGTGATGGCTTCAGTCAACAGTCCTCCCTCATCGTAGCCAACGTAACCTGGAGGCGCTCCGATCAACCTTGAAACGGTGTGTCTTTCCATGTATTCAGACATGTCAAAACGAATAAGTTCAACTCCTAATAAAGAAGCCAGTTGCCTTGACACTTCGGTTTTTCCAACCCCAGTAGGTCCAGAAAACAAAAATGATCCCATGGGTTTCTCATCATTACCTAAGCCGGCTCTTGAGAGCACGATGGCACTAGCCAATTTTTCGATGGCTGTGTCCTGACCAAAAATTACTCTTTTTAGATCCTCTTCGAGTTTGCCTAGAGAAACTCGATCTTTAACGGAAATACTCTTTTCAGGTATTTTTGCCATTTGCGAGATAATTTTTTGTATGTCTTGTTCAGAGACAGTTTTTCTTTTGCTCGAAGACAGACGAATTCTTGCTCCGGCCTCGTCGATTACATCGATAGCTTTGTCAGGAAGAAACTTATCACGAATGTGCTTAGCAGAAAGTTCTGCAGCAGCTTTTATCGAACCGCCTGAATATTTTAGTTGGTGATGCTCTTCAAATTTAGGTTTTAAACCCTCCAAAATTTTTATGGTTTCGGCAACAGAAGGTTCGTCTAAGTCGACTTTTTGAAATCTTCTAGACAACGCTCGATCTTTCTCGAAAACGGTTCGGTATTCCTTGAAGGTAGTAGAACCAATAAATTTCACTGAATTTTTCCCAAGCACTGGCTTAAGGAGATTGGAAGCATCCATCACTCCGCCAGAGGTTGCACCCGCACCGATTATTGTGTGAATTTCATCGATGAACAAAATCGAGTTTTCTATCTTGGAAAGTTCATGCAAAATTGTTTTCAATCTTTTCTCGAAATCACCTCTGTACTTAGTACCGGCCAAAAGCGAGCCCATGTCTAGTGAAAAGATTTGGCAATCTTTTAGAGTTTCTGGAACTTTGTTTTCGACGATATTTTTTGCAAGACCCTCGATTAAAGCAGTTTTTCCAACGCCTGATTCACCAACTAAAATTGGATTATTTTTACTTCTTCTGGCTAAAATTTGAGTGATACGAACTAATTCGTTCTCTCTTCCTATAATTGGATCGATTCTTCCATTTTTCGCTTCTTCGTTTAAATTTAGTGCAAATTTTAAAATATTGGATTCAGTTTTTTCTTCGTTAACCTGTTCTTCACCAGTATTAGCCGCGTCTTCGCTGAGCTTTCCAGTTTCGCCATGACTTAAATAAGAAACTGCATCAAGCCTAGTCATGCCCTGTTTTTTTAGAAGAAAAACGCTATGACTTTCCTTTTCGCTAAATAAAGCAACAAGTACATTGGCACCAGAAACTTCATTCGTTCCGGTCGACTGAACGTGAAAAACTGCTCTTTGAATTACTCTTTGATAACTTAACGTTGGTTGAATTTCTTTATCGTCTGTCTTTCCTTTAGGCGCATGATTTTCTATAAAATCCATTAATTCTTTTCTTAACGATTCAACGTCAACGTCACAAGAGGCTAAGAGATTCAGCGCATCTTCATTGTCTAGTAGAGACAATAGTAAATGTTCTGTGGTGACAAATTCGTGACCATCAGCATGGGCTTTTTTGAAAGAGTTGTTCAAACAAGTTTCTAAGTTTTTTTCTAACATTAATCGTCCTCCTCCACTGGTTCTATTTCACTCATTAATGGATGCTCGTTTTGCTGAGAAAAATTGTTTACTTGCATTGATTTTGTTTCTGCAACCTCTCTGGTAAAAATACCACAAACTCCTTTGCCCTTGGTGTGGACAGCAAGCATAATTTGCGTTGCTTTTTCTTTGTCTAATCCAAAAAAATTTTGCAAAACATGAACCACAAATTCCATTGGGGTGTAATTATCGTTTAAAAGTATCACTCGATACAAAGAAGGTTTTTTTACTATTGGATCGGCGGTCTTAGTCGCTAATGATGAACCTTCCTCAAAATCATTATCTTCTGAGTTTGACGCATTAAAAATCATATTAAGATTCCATATATTTAAAATATTCAGTAGTCATGCCATGATTTATTTCATCGGCATACTCAGAACATTTTAATAAAGTCGCATCTTTCATCAATCTTTCTAAATCATAAGTTACTAACTTATTCTTTATTGCCCAAGTCACTCCTTTAAGAATATTATCTGCGGCTTCTGTCCAGCCCAGATATCTCATCATCATTTCCGCAGACAAAATCAAAGAGGAAGGATTTACTTTATCTTGCCCAGCGTATTTTGGCGCCGTTCCATGGGTTGCTTCAAAAAGAGCAACTTTGTCTCCTATATTAGCTCCCGGAGCCAGTCCTAGCCCGCCAACTTTTGCAGCCAGGGCATCGGAAATAAAATCTCCATTTAAATTCATCGTGGCGATGACGTCGTAGTCCAAGGGTCTTATCAAAATCTGTTGTAAAAAATTATCGGTAATAATATCTTTAAGGATTATTTGTTTTTTTGTATTTGGATTAACGAATGACATCCACTCTCCGCCATCAAGAGAGGTAGCACCATATTCTCTTTCGGCTAAATCGTAAGCCCACTTTTTAAATGCGCCTTCAGTAAATTTCATGATATTGCCTTTATGAACAATACTGACAGATGCCCTGTCGTGGTCGATGGCATAGTCAATGGCTTTTCTAACGAGCCTTTCGGTTCCTTCTTTAGAAATATTTTTAACACCGATGCCGCAATTGTCTTCAAATCTTAAATTTTCAACACCCATTTCATTTGTCAGAAAGTCTATAATTTTCTTAGCTTCTTCCGAATCGGCTGCAAACTCTATACCGGTGTAAATGTCTTCAGAGTTTTCTCTAAAAACAATCATGTCAGTATTTTGAGGATACCTCACTGGCGAAGGAACCCCTTCAAAATATTTAATGGGTCTCTGACAAAGATATAAGTCCAATTTTTGTCTCAACGCTACATTCAAAGAACGTATCCCCCCACCTATTGGTGTAGTGAGAGGCCCCTTTATTGCTACTGAGAATTCTTTGATAGCGGCAATTGTCTCATCTGGCATCCAAACATCATCTCCGTAAGTTTTGACCGACTTTTCACCGCAATATATCTCCATCCATTCAATTTTTCTCTTATCGCCATAAGCTGTTTTTACCGCATGATCGACGACTTTAATTGTAGCCGGCGAAATATCGGTGCCAATGCCATCACCCTCTATGAAAGGAATAATTGGGTTGTCAGGAACATTAATTTTTCCATTTTTATCAAAGGAAATTTTTTCTCCAGCTTTAGGGGTAATTATATTTTTATATTTCATTACATATTTTTGAAAATTCGAGAAAATCCTATTGTATCATTTTAACGAGATTAACTTAAGAGTAAGTACAAATGGGCAAATCTAAAAGAGTTTTGGTTGGTGTTTCTGGGGGCGTAGATTCCTCTGTTGCTGCTGCTTTATTAAAAGATCAAGGCTATGAGGTCACTGGAGCTTTTATGAAAAACTGGGAAGACGATGATGGGACTCCCTATTGCAGCGTAAAAGAAGATTTCCTTGATGCTGCTTCTGTATGTCAAAAATTGGATATTGATTTGATTGATTTAAACTTCTCGAAAGAGTACCGAGAAAATGTGTTTTCACATTTTATTGATGGTTTAGAAAATGGTCGAACTCCAAATCCAGACATCTTTTGTAATACTTTCATAAAATTTAAAGAGTTTTATCAATACGCTTTAGAAAATAAATTCGATTACATTGCTACTGGACATTATTGCGATGTAAAAACTACAGACTCTGAAGAATTAGCTTTGTGTAAAGCGACTGATCTAAATAAAGATCAAACATATTTTTTATGCGATATAAAAAAAGAGGTTCTGAATCATTGCTTGTTTCCTCTTGGCAAACTATTGAAAGAAGATGTAAGAAAAATAGCTCAGGAAAAAAATCTAATTACCTTCAACAAAAAAGACAGTACTGGTATTTGTTTTATTGGTGAAAGACCCTTTCCTGATTTTCTTTCAAGATATGTGCCTGAAGAAGAAGGAATGATTTTGGATGAGAATCAAAAAAAAATCGGTGTCCACAAAGGAACTCATTTTTTTACAATCGGACAACGACAAGGTTTGGGTATTGGAGGCGTCAAAGATGCTAAAGAAAAGCCATGGTATGTAGCTAAAAAAGATCACAAAAAAAACACGCTTACCGTTGTGCAAGATAATAATCATCCGCTTTTATTTAAATCTGAATTGTTGGTCAAAAAAATTAATTGGCTCACAAAAGAAATACCTAACTTAGAAAATATTTCTGCGAAGATTAGGTACAGACAAAAGGATCAAGTTTGCTCTGTTAAGAAACAAAACAATGCTTGGTTAGTGCAATTCGATGAACCGCAAAGAGCTGTTACTCCTGGACAGACAATTGCCTTTTATAAAGACGATTTTTGTCTTGGCGGAGGCGAAATAGAATTATAAATTAATGTATAATTCTTAAGCTTAATGCTTAAAGACAACCTCAGATCTATATCTCCTTTAGATGGCAGATATTCTAAGAAGCTTCAAATTCTAGAAGACAGATTTAGTGAATTCGCTTTAATAAAATATAGACTTCAAGTTGAAGTTGAATGGCTTATTTTTTTGAGTTCCAAAAAAGAATTAAATTTTATTAAACCGCTCAGTAAAAAAAGTATCGTTAATCTAAAATTACTTTATGAAAAATTCTCACTCAAAGACGCTAAAGATGTAAAAAAAATAGAATCGGTTACTAACCACGACGTTAAAGCTGTTGAGTTATTTTTAATCAAGAAGTTAAACTCGCTAAAACTCAATAATTACAAGGAGTTTGTTCACTTGTTTTGCACGTCAGAAGACATTAATAACCTAGCCTATAACTTGATGGTAAAAGATTACCTATCAATCGAATTTAAACAAATCACGACAGATTTAAAGAAAGATTTAAAGTCCTTGGCCAAGAAATGGGCCAAGTTATCTATGCTTTCTCATACGCATGGTCAGTCTGCCTCTCCCACTACACTAGGAAAGGAATTTGCAAATTTCTACGCTAGACTTGAGTACCATTTCGATTTATTAAATTCTATAAAGCCTTCTGGAAAAATTAATGGTGCTGTAGGAAACTACAACGCACACCAACTCGTCAGCGAAAAACTTAACTGGCCCGACCTTTCTAAAAGATTTGTAAAATCATTAGGCTTAGAATGGACAAAATATTCTACTCAGATCGAACCTAAAGATGTTTTTTCTAGCATTATTTCACACCTTGAAAACCTAAATAATGTATTGATTGATTTATCGCAAGACAACTGGATATACATTTCAAAAGGTTATTTAAAACAACGAACGAAAAAAAATGAAGTCGGATCTTCCACTATGCCACATAAGGTAAATCCTATTGACTTTGAAAATGCTGAAGGAAATTTTAAATTAGCCAACTCTTTTTTAGTTTCCATCAAAGAAAAAATTCAAATTTCAAGATTGCAAAGAGATTTATCTGATTCAACAACACTGCGTAATTTAGGGTCTGCGTTTTCTTATTCATATTTGGCTATCAATTCTCTCAGATCAGGTCTTTCGAAAGTTGAACCAAACAAAGAAATAATTTCAAATGATTTGAATAATAGTTGGGAGGTCCTTACAGAAGCTGTTCAGACAATTTTAAGAAAGAATAAGGTGGAAAACAGTTACGAAAAAATAAAAAAATTAACTAGAGGAAAATCAATTGATAAAAATTCCTATTTAGCTATGATAGCCGCTTTAGATATTAAAGAAGAGGACAAGGTCAAGCTCACTAAATTAACGCCTTTTGACTACGTCGGCTTGGCAGAAAAACTTGCGAAAGAAATTTAAAATTTTTGACCACTTTAGGAGAAGAAATGCTCAAATATGAAGAAATGATCTCTCATTACAAAGAACTGAGAGAAAAAGAACCAAATCTTTTAAAACACATTAATGCTGAAAGCGCAGCAAGAATGCGTTTACAGAACAGATTTCACAGTGGTTTAGATATTGCTAGATATACAGCAGACATCATGCACAAAGACATGAAAGATTACGATAATGATCCTGCAGTCTACACTCAATCATTGGGTTGTTGGCACGGATTTACAGCTCAACAAATGATGATGGAAATCAAGAAATCTCAAAAAACTACCTCCAAATCTTATGTTTACTTAAGTGGCTGGATGGTAGCGGCTCTAAGGTCACAGTTTGGACCACTTCCCGATCAAAGCATGCACGAAAAAACTGCTGTACCAGATCTCATCAAAGAGATTTATACATTTCTTAAGAGAGCCGACTCAGTTCAGCTTCAACATCACTTCAACGAATTAGATGAAGCTTACAAAAATAACTCTGATACGAAAGAAATCATCAATCAAATAGATAACTTCGAAACTCACGTGGTACCTATTATCGCCGATATCGACGCAGGTTTTGGAAATGAAGAAGCAACTTATTTATTAGCTAAAAAAATGATTCAAGCCGGTGCGTGCTGCATTCAAATTGAAAATCAGGTTTCTGATGAAAAGCAATGTGGACATCAAGATGGAAAAGTAACAGTTCCTCACGAAGACTTCCTATCAAAAATCAATGCGGTGAGATATGCATTCCTAGAACTTGGCGTTGAAAATGGCCTAATTGTCGCCAGAACTGATTCCTTAGGAGCTGGACTTACCCAAAAAGTTCCAGTCTCAAAAGAGCCAGGTGATTTAGCGGATAAATACAATTCTTTTTTAGAAACTGAAGAAATACATAATCTTGAAGAACTTGCAGAAAATGATATTGCAATCCACCAAAAAGGAGTTCAAGTCAAACCGGTAAGACTGCCAAACGGATTGTATAAATTTAAAGACGGAACTGGAGTGGACCGAGTAGTACTAGACTGTATTACTAGTCTGCAAAATGGTGCCGACTTATTATGGATTGAAACAGAAAAACCTAACGTTGAGCAAATTGCTTCAATGGTGAAACAAATTAGAGAAGTTGAGCCCAGTGCAAAATTAGTCTACAACAATTCTCCATCCTTCAATTGGACTCTTGCTTTTAGAGAACAGGTCTATAACGAATGGACTGAGGCTGGAAAAGATCTAACCGATTATCCTAATCCCGCCGAAAATCCTAGAGGTTTAATGGATGAAAAATTCGATGACAGTGAATTAGCTGCGGAAGCAGATTTACTTATTCAAAATTTTCAAAAAGATGCATCTAAAGAGGCAGGAATCTTTCATCACCTAATTACTTTGCCGACTTATCATGAAACGGCTCTTGGAACCGCTGTGCTTACTGAGGGCTACTTTGGTGAAAAAGGAATGCTTGCTTATGTGAAAGAAATCCAAAGACAAGAAATTAGAAGAGATATGTCTTCTGTTAAACATCAGGATCTTGCTGGATCAACTGTTGGAGATACTCATAAGGAATATTTTTCTGGAGACAACGCTTTGAAAGCTGGTGGTGCAGATAATACTATGAATCAGTTTTAAGACTTATTCCTTAATCTTACCGCAAACGTCGCAAGTATCACCCTTGTTCAAGTAAATACCACCACAACTTGGTTGAAGTGGTTTGTTTTTAAGGATAAGGCCAATGGCCATTCCGCCTATCGAAAGGCCAATTACTATAAGTGAAAATACAACTGTTGCCATAGTGTTAGTTTATCAGTTCCAACCATTTTTCAGAACTAATAGATTTAATATCGTTAGTATCTTTGTATATAAAAAAAGCTGCTATTTTTTCATTATTGGCTTTTTTCAACCAGTCATTTTCAGATGCGTAAAGTGCGGTTGCCCAAGCATCTGCTTTAGCAGTAGATAACCTATCAATCACAGAAACAGACAATAAATCAGATTCGACTGCGACTTTATTGATTGGATTAATTATGTGACCAGGATTTCTGTAATTACCTGAAGTTGCGATAGAAAGACTTTCTGGAACAAAAAACTCACCATAAAGTTTTTTTTCTAAAGTAGGATTTATTACCGCAAACTTCCAGCTAGAATCCAATTTTTTTCCTTCAAATCTAATTTCACCGCCAATCTCGACCATGAAATTTTGGAGATTATTTAATCTTAGTATCTCGCTGACCTTATCAACTGCATAACCTTTAGCAATAGA
>Ga0207916_1000127_pt1 | contig 12837 bp, 12 predicted proteins | sample DeeseametaMP1141_FD_184194 | JGI IMG/M metagenome (GOLD analysis project Ga0207916, IMG submission 184194) | Marine microbial communities from the Deep Indian Ocean - MP1141 (SPAdes) | ecosystem: Environmental > Aquatic > Marine > Oceanic | place: South Indian Ocean | collected 2011-03-05 | reverse complement strand
ATTTTATTTTAATATTTGTAATATTGATTAATTAAATGAATGATTATCAGATTAATAATTTAACACCAACGATTGGTGCAGAAATTTCAGGTATAGATTTATCCAAAGATCTAAACACACTAAATCTAGATAATATCTATAAAAATTTAATAGATCACAAAGTTATTTTTTTTCGTAATCAGAACTTAAAACCAGAGGATCACATTGCATTTGCTAAGAGCTTTGGTGATATTGAACCCCCACATCCTATCTATCCACACGTGGAAAATTTCCCTGAAATTACTTTATTGGAGAATGATCCTTCTAACCCCCCTGACACAGATGAATGGCATACTGATGTAACTTTCAAAACAAAACCACCTTTCACTTCCATACTTTATAGTAAAGAAATACCTCCATCGGGTGGAGATACATTATGGTGTTCATTAACAGCGATTTATGACGATCTTCCAGAATACATTAAATCTGACTTAGAGACTAAAAGAGCAGTTCATGATATGGGCGCATTTAGAAATAACTTTAGCAGCGATGATAATGAAGAATATTCAAAAAAATTGAACGCAGGTTTTGAAAAATTTGGAAATGCTGTTCATCCAATCATTAAGGTTCATCCAATATCTAAAAAAAAGTTTTTATATATTAATCCGAGCTTTACACGTCATATAATCGGCCTAGACATGACTGACTCTAATAATTTACTCTCTTACCTATTTAACTTTATGACAAAGCCACAGTATCAAGTTAGGTTTAAGTGGACCCCAAATACTTTAGCTTTATGGGATAATAGATGTACCATGCATTATGCTATTGGCGATTACCTACCACATCGTAGAGTTATGAACAGAATAACTGTTCTTAATGATAAAAGAGAAATTTCATAATAGTTAAGTTTAGATTTTATTAATAATTTTAACATTGAATATATTATGTTAATAATCTTCCTATGATTGATAAAAGAAAATTTTATATAAATGGTGATTGGGTGGATCCTGTAAATAAAAATGATTGTAATGTAATTGATCCATCTACAGAAGAACCATACGTTACTATTTCACTAGGAAGTGCAGATGATACCAATAAAGCTGTTGAAGCTGCTAAAAACTCTTTTTTAACATGGAAAAATACCTCGAAAGAAGAGCGTATTGAACTTTTAGAAAAACTTTTAAAAATTTATAGAAATCGCTCTGAAGAAATGACAAATGCAATATCAAAAGAACTTGGAGCACCTTTAGACTGGGCTTCATCTGCACAGATGGGTTCTGGTGAGTCTCATATAGAGGACTTTATTAAAAGATTAAAAGAATTTGAATTTGAGTCAAATTTTGATGAGAACTCTGACAATTATATTGTCTATGAACCAATAGGAGTTTGCGGTTTAATAACTCCTTGGAATTGGCCAATTAATCAAATTGCTTTAAAAGTTATACCTGCCTTTGCTACTGGGTGTACGATGATCTTAAAACCATCTGAGATGGCACCTTTATCAGGTTTATTATTTGCTGAAATGATACATGAAGCCGGTTTTCCTGCTGGTGTTTTCAATTTAGTAAATGGAGACGGTGCTGGTGTTGGATCACAAATTTCAGGTCATCCAGATATAGACATGGTTTCTTTTACTGGCTCAACTCGTGCTGGAAAACTGATTTCTAAGAATGCTGCCGATACAATTAAAAGAGTTTGTTTAGAACTTGGTGGAAAGGGCGGTAATATAATTTTTGCAGATGCATACCCAAATGCTGTTAGAGATGGTGTAAGAAATATTATGAGCAATGCTGGTCAATCGTGTGATGCCCCAACTCGTATGTTAGTTGAAAAATCTATTTATGAAAAAGCTGTTCAAGAAGCTGCAGACGAAGCTAATAAGATAGGTGTAGATTTACCCTCTAAACCAGGTGACCACATTGGCCCTGTGATTAATAAATCACAATTTGATAAAATACAGTCATTAATTCAAAGTGGTATTGATGAGGGGGCAACTCTCGTAGCTGGTGGAGCTGGTAGACCATCTAATTTTGAAAAAGGCTACTATGTTAAACCAACAGTATTTACGAATGTTAAAAATGAAATGAGAATAGCTAAAGAAGAAATTTTTGGTCCAGTTCTGTCTATTATTCCATTTGACTCTGAAGAAGAAGCAATCTCAATCACTAATGATACCCCTTATGGTCTTGGTAATTTTTTACAAACAGAAGATAAAGAAAGAGCTAGAAGAGTATCGAAACAACTCAGAGCTGGTGTAGTTCAAATTAATGGAAATGCTCCAGACTCAGGAACACCTTTTGGTGGATACAATCAATCTGGAAATGGTCGAGAGGGCGGAACATGGGGCCTACATGAATACTTGGAAGTTAAAGCGATAAGTGGGTGGAAGTAGATGATAGGATTTGTCATGGTTGGAACAAACGATTTAGACAGAGCTATTGATTTCTATGACACTATTCTTGAAATAATCGATTTAAAAAGAGTTGAAAAAACAGAAACATACGGGTCTTATGCCCCAAAATCAAATTCCGATGCAATAGAATTCTACGTTACTGTTCCTCACAATAAAGAAAATGCCACTGTGGGTAATGGAACTCAAATTTCTTTTTACATTGACAAAAAAGAGACTGTTGACTTGTTTCATTCAACTGCAATAAGCTTAGGCGCTAAAGATGAAGGCGCACCTGGTGAAAGATATGAGGGTGAGTATTATTCATACCTTAGAGATTTAGATGGTAACAAGATTTGTGGTTACACGTATTTCACTAAGTAGAAATATAATTAATTTCAATGTCTTACTCTAATATTGAAAATAAATTAAATTCTGGTGACATTGTACTATTAGATGGTGGAATGGGTGCAGAATTAGAAAACCTTGGAGCTTCTATGGATAAAGATCTTTGGTCGGGGAGATGCTCTATTGATGAACCTGATATTGTATACAAAGCACATCAAAACTTTATAAATTCAGGTGCTGATATCATAACTACAAACACATATGCTAGCACTCCTATTTCTATGAAAGAGTATGGTTATGAACATCACATTGAAGAATGGAACAATGCCAGTGTAAATATAGCTAAATCAGTGGCAAATAATTCTGATCGTGAAATAGCTGTAGCTGGTTCAGTATCAACATATGGTAGTTGGGATAAAATTGAACCTAAATATTTAAAACCAGGTTTTATCCAACAGATAAACATTTTATCTAATGCTGGTGTAGATTTAATTATTCTTGAAGCAATGACTTCATCAACGAGAACTATTGAGTCATTATTAGATAGCTCTGATCAATTTGATCTACCAGTATGGCTTTCAATATCATGTGCTTTAGATAGAGAAAGTAATAAGCTTATGCTTGGCTATCAAGAAAGTTTAAATAACTCTGAAGCTTTTTTTTATGATGATTTTGAAAGCACGATAATTAAATTTAAAGATATGCACAATGGACCTATTTTGATAGCTCACTCTGATATAAAGGTTGCTAATCAAGCAGTTATGACTGCTAAAAAAAACTACGGTGGAATTGTTGGTGTATACCCTAATAATGGTTTTTTTAAAAAACCTAATTGGAATGTTATAGAAAGTATTTCCCCAAAAGATTATTTAGAAGAAGCACAACAGTGGGTTGATAATGGTGCCCAAATAGTAGGGGGCTGTTGTGGAATTAGTCCTAACCATATCAAAGCACTATCAAATTTAAAAAATTAATTCTTATCTAAGATTGATAATTTATAAGAAGATGTATTTTCCATTAGTAAATTCGTATCTATTTTTACTCCTAATCCCTCTCTATTATCTAATTCAATAAATCCATTATTTATTTCGAAGTTTTTATTACAAAACTTTAAAGTATAGGGAATATACTCAGGGAAAAATTCAGCCATCTCTGTATTAGGAAAACTCATACATAAATGGACCATCGCTGATGCTGCTATTGACATAGAATTCCAACAATGAGGAGAAACTCTAACATTATTTTTATTTGATAGTTCTATTATTTTTATCATATCAATAATTCCCCCAACACTTGAAATATCTGGATTAAATATATCAACAGCATCTGCAGATAGAGTTTCAATGAAATGATTTATTCCACATTGTTTTTCTCCTGTAACAATTCTCAAACCTGTTTGATTTTTAATTTCTTTTAGTGCTCGAGTAGCTTCACCATCAACTGGCTCTTCAAACCAATACGGTTTAAATTCCTTAACAAGAGGAGCTAATTTTAACGAAACATTTTTATTTTTAGGACATGCTAGGTCTAACATAAGAGGTATATTAAGTCCCATTGTCTGCCTTATTTTTGAAACACAGATAGCAGCTTGATCAATTGTTCTTTTTTGAAGAGGATATATTTTTATACCTCCATAACCCTGATTTAATATTTCTTCACATCTAGATGATAATTTTTCATCATTTTTAAAATCTTCACTCCAAATAGTAGCGTAAACAGGAACTTTATCTCTGTATTCACTTGATAAAATTTTATATAGAGGTTTTTTTTTCTTTTTACCCTCAATATCCCAAAGACTCATTTCAATAGCACTTGTTGCAGCAGAAAAATCAATCCCACGGTGCCCATCTGCAATCACTTCAACTTCCTTATGAAATCTGTCTGGTGTTAAATTTTCTATATGTGATAGTGAATTAACAAGATTATGAATAATTTCTACAATACCTTTTTCTCTTGTAGGCAATGTAAATGCTTCACCCCATCCATAATATCCCTCATCGGTAGTCAGCTTAAGAAATATAAAAGGTTTAATTTGCGACCATCCATCATCACTAGGTATAGATTTGGAAATCCAGGTTTCTACTTTATTTAAAAAACTCATTTATTTATTTAAAATTTTTCAATTAATTTCTTTAAATGTGTGTCACTTACACCACAACACCCACCAATTATTTGTATTTGATCATCAATGAACTCTAAACAGGAATTTGCAAACTCATCTTCTGTGCTCATAGCAATAGCCTCATGAGTACTAGTATCAAATTTATGTATTTCTGGATAATACATCATTGGACCTTTCCAATGATCTTTTATTATTTTCAATCCACCAGAACTATCTTGAAACCATGTGTGCATAATACCATAAACATCTCCACCAATATTTGTAAGTGTTTTTATTATGTCTTCAAATTGAATAATTTCATCTTCGGGTAAAAATTTTGGTTGCTCCTTGTACTTTTCTTCATCATAAATTAGTGATTTTTCTTTTTCTGCTCTAAAATTTCTCCCAACTATACTGTTGTCAAATTTACTTTCACAACAACTTAGACCAACCCACACAGGAAGACCAGTCTTTAACGCTGCATTTAGTAATATTTCAGAGTGGTTTATATCAAGTAACATTTCTAAAATTAATAGATCTACTCCAGAGTCTTTTAGTATGTTAGCAGCTTCAATATAATTTCTTTCTTCTTGTTTATATGAAGGAATAAACTTCGGATTAGGTACAAATTCATTTTCTTTCAATGCAAAAAAATTTGACAGACTTCCAGCTATAGCAACTTTTTCAGTTTTATTAGTATTTATGATTGCTTTTCTTGCTAATTCAACAGATTTAATTAAAAATTTTTCTGTTTCATTTTTGCGACTCAAGCTATCTAGTACGTGTCTACTTGTTGCAAATGTATTTGCGGTAATAATATCACAACCTACATTTATAAAATTTTCATGAACTTTGACTACTATATCAGGTGAGGTAATCGTAGCTAGTGCAGCAAATGCTGGACTCATATCTCCACCTAGTTTTGCTATCTCTGAACCATTTCCACCATCTAAAAAAATTTTTGATTTATTTTTTAATTTTTCTTTAAATATCATATATTTTTTGGATTTGGTGCTAGAACAACTGCTAAAATTCCTCCAATCACAATCATCGAGCTTCCAATTATTTCTCGTAAACCAAATGGTTCATCCGTAAGAATACTTGAACTTGTGACTCCAACTAATATTTCGGATAAAAAGAGTATTGAACATAAACCAGCTCCTAATTTACTCGGTGACCAAAATATAACCACACCTGTAGGTATAAAATAAAAAACAGATATAAAGAAAAGAAATGAAGACATAGCAACAAATGAATCTAATGTAGGCACTGGTCCTAGATAATCTGTTAAAAAGAAGCCAGCAACTATGTTGAACAAAGTACCATAAAAAAAGAAAGAAAAAATTGTAGGAAATACACCATCAGTCTTAACAATTTCCAAACGTATCATTCCAGCTGCAAATAAAGCTCCACCAGCAAGAGCCAACCAATCACCTGCATTCTCTGGCAATGGAATGATTGTTTGTTTACTAAACACAATCCATAACCCTCCAAGAGCTAAACCAAGTGTTAATGCTCTTTCAACACCTGGTTTTTTCTTCAAAAATAAAATCTCAAAAATAGTTGTCCAAATAGGAGTCATATAAAAAAGAATTAATGCACGAACTACGTCCGTTAGAAGAAAACTTAATGCATAACAAATAAAACCACCTCCGCAAAGTAACCCTGTTATTGGCAACTCTAAACCAAAAGTCCTTCCTTTAACTTTTCGCCATAATGCTATAGGGGATAATATTAGAACTCCAATAATCATTTGTGCAATAGTTCCCCAACCACCTGTAAGCCCACCATCTTCTAAAATTCTTTGTGGTAACCAATATATTCCCCATGATCCAGCTGATATAGCTAATGCAAATGCTATTTTGTAATGATGAGGATGTCTCATGATTAATTAATCTAGCAGAGGTTTAAACTTACTAAAGTTAAATATCTCTTCATACTTTTTTACAAAAGCAAATAATTTCAAATCACTTTTGTTTTTTCCAATTATTTGCATACCCATAGGCATACCTTTATCATCAAACCCCACAGGAACAGTAATTGTGGGTAATTCAAGAAGACTTGATAATATGAAAATTTCCAACCAACGATGATAAGTATCTAGTTCAAAAGAATTTATTTTTTTTGGAAATTGAAGAGTTTTATCAAATGGAAAAATTTGTGCAGATGGAAGGGCAAGAAAATCAAAATTTTTAAATATATTTTCTATCTGCTTATAACATTTATTTTTTTGATCTTTTGCAATTTGTAAATCTTTATCACTTATATTTTTACCATTATTATATTCCCATATGGCTTGATAAGTCATTGTATTAATATCTTTTATATTCATTGCTAAAGTATCATCATAAATACTTTTCGATCTAAAAGTAATCCAACTACTCCATAAAGTATCATGATCAAAATCTGGTTTTAGTTTTTCGATTTTAATATTTAAATTCTCTAATTTTTTAAGTTGTTTTTCACAAATATCTATAATTTTATTTTCAATTTTATAATATGCATTCATATCTGATAACCATCCAATTTTGATATTAACAAAATCCTTTTCATCCATTTTTTGATTTTTAAAAGGCTGATTTAAATCAAATGAATAATCATCTTTAATGTCACTTCCAACTATCTCGTCTAATAAAAATGCCATATCATCTGGAGTTCGTGCTAAACATCCAGGTGTCGTGAGGACAGGTATTTTTCTATCTTTGCTTCTATCTTCAGAAATTAAACCTGGCGTAGGTCTATACCCATATATATTAGCATACGCAGCTGGCCCTCTGCATGATCCCATCTGATCTGTACCATCTGCAAATGGTAGTAATCTGGTAGCAACTGCAGTACTTGCTCCTCCACTTGATCCTGCTGCAGATTTCGAGATATCAAAACAATTTGATGTAGGACCAAATAATCTATTAGTTGTGTGCCCACCAACACCTAATTCTGCAGTATTAGTTTTGCCTATGATAATAACTCCACTTTTGATAAGTCGATCTACAAATAGAGTGTTCTTTGAAGGTAAATAATCTTTTGTCCCAGGGAAGCCATAAGTTGTTTTTAAACCAACAACATCACTTAGGTCTTTTATAGCTATTGGAATACCATTTAAAGGTTTATGAGTTTCATTTAAATTATCTTTTTTTATAGCTTCATTAATTAGTGTTTCTCTGTCTTTAAGAAGAATAATTGCGTTTAAATCTGGATTGATTTTATCAATTCTATTTAAATAGTATTCCATTAACTCTTTAATAGATAATTGACGAGTTTTTATGCTTTGTAATATTTTTTCAACTGATTGATCTTCAAGCATAAATGCTTAACGTGCTTGTTTTATACTTTGAAGAACAATTTCTTTCATTTCCAACATGGATGCTTCTTTAGGATTTGTGGCGTAGGCTTGATCTTGCATTGCTTTTTGTGCAATTCTTTCAGCACAGTCCTCTGGTATATTGATCTCATTAAGGCCTTTTGGAATATCTAGTCTGTCAAGTATTTGCATAATATTTTTGATAAATTCATCTACTGAATGATTTTCAAATTGCATAGCTTCAGACATTCTTTTAACTTTTTCGTCCATTCCTGGTAAATTGAAGTTTAGAACGGGTGGTAAAACTATAGCGTTAGTTAAACCATGATGAGTATTATATTCTGCACCAACCATGTGAGAAATAGAGTGAACATTTCCAAGACCTTTAAGAAATGAAATCCCACCCAAATAAGAACCTATTATCATACCTCCTCTGGCTAATAAATTACTTGGTTCTTCAACAGCTAAGACAAGAGACTTTGATATTAGATTGAGACTCTCTAAGGCCGCACCATCACAAAGAGGATTAAAACCTGGCACACAATAACCCTCAATACTATGAACCATAGCATCTACACCTGTCCATGCTGTTAATTTCGGTGGTAGTTCTAATGTTAATTCGGGGTCAACTAATGTAAAAATAGGCCTTACATCTGGGTGCCAAATACAAAATTTCATCCCTTTTTCTAGGTGTGTAACCATTGCTGTAATTTCCGTTTCAGCACCAGTTCCTGATGTTGTAGGTATTGTTATTATTTTTGGAAAAGCATTTTCTTTTGTAATTTTTGGAACAGGTTGTTCAAACTCAAAATCCCATAATGGAGTATCGCTATTTACAGTTAAACATATCGATTTCCCACCATCCATTGCACTTCCGCCTCCAATAGCAATAATGGCATCATGTTTACCACTTCTAAATTGATCACACCCTTTGGATATTTCATCATCACGTGGATTTGGCGATATATTATAAAAAATCTCAGATTTGATATTATTTTTGGAAAGTAACGTTTCTAATTTATTAATAAATGGTAGATCTTTACTACCACTATCTGTAACGATTAATGGGTTTTTAATATCAAACTCTTCACAAAATTTTCCTATCTCATTAAATCTTCCTGGACCGTAGTATGTTGTTGTTGGAAATGTCCAATCTTGATTAGAGAGAATATCTATTTCGCTTAGTTTAAAGTTTTTCATTTAAGATAATAAAGTTTATAACAAGTTCATAGCGATATTAAATGATTAATTTTATAAATAGTCAAAAAAATACCTTTCTAGCAATTACCGCAATGGTAGTTGGAGTTATATTTATCGATATACATGGATTGATTGTAAAATATTTAGGAGGTGAGTATTCAACTATTCAATTAGCACTTTTTAGAAATACTTTTGCTATTATTCCTTTAATACTTTTATTAATTTATAATAAAGAAAGTTCAGATCTTTTTAAAAATTTAAGTAATAAATTTATTTTATTTTGTTTTGTGAGAGGTTCGTGTTTTTTAGCAATTAATATTCTGTATTACATTGCTATAAATAATATGGAGTTTGCAACAGCATCTACTCTTACTTTTTCATCAACTTTTTTTATAGTTATATTGTCTATTTTTTTTTTAGGGGACAAGGTTGGCATATATAGATGGTCTGCTGTTATAATTGGCTTTATTGGAGTCGTTATGATTATGAGACCAAATAGTAGTATATTCTCATACTACTCAATTTTACCAATACTAGTTGCATTTTTATGGGCTGTACAAGTTATAGTATTAAAATTTATTCCAGATAATTTTTCTACAGGTAAAATACAGTTTTACTCTTTATTCTCGTCTTTTCTTGGCTCTTTAGTTTTTATTTTTTTTACAACGGGTCATACTTATATTGAGACCCAAAGTGACTTTTTTATATTATCATTAATTGGTATTTTTGGTGGTACTGCTGCCATCCTTTTTATTTACTCGTATAGATTGATTGCAGCTAGCAAAATAGCTGTCTTTGAATATTTAGCAATACCATCTTCATTTATACTGGCTTGGATATTTTTTGGTGAAGCACCTTTTGATCAACTTTTTCCTGGAGTATTATTAATAGTTTTTGCTGGTTTAATTATTATATGGAGAGATAAAAATAAAAAGATTAATAAGCCAAATTAGAAATTCAAATTATTTTGATTTCATAGATTTCATAACAATTGTTCGATCGATTTCACCGACTAACTCTCCTGAATTGCTACTAATAATAGGGTAGGCGGTGTCATCTTCACAAATTTGATCGATTAAAGATTCAATTTTAGCATTTTCATCAATGCACTTTGCTTTATCTAAAAATAAGTTTTTAGACTCGTCAGAGCATTCTTTACGCATAACTTTTCCTGCACTTAGCACTTTATATTTTGGAACATCTTCACAAAAATCTTTAACATATTGATCGACAGGATTTGCTACTATTTCCTCAGGTGTTCCTACTTGGGATATTTCACCATCTTTCATGATAGCAATATGATCTCCCATTTTTATTGCTTCTAAAAAATCATGTGTAATAAAAACCATAGTTCTTTGTAGTTTTTTTTGAATGTCTAAAAGTTCATCTTGCATTTCTCTTCTAATAAGAGGGTCCAATGCAGAAAAAGGTTCATCGAATATTAATATTTCAGGCTCAACCGCCATAGCACGAGCTAAACCAACTCTTTGTTGCATACCACCAGATAATTCTCTTGGATAATTGTTGTGCCATCCTTTTAAACCAACAAGATTTAAAGACTCCATTGACTTGTCTAATCTATCTTGTTTTTTCTCTCCTCTAATTTCTAATCCGTATGAAATATTCTCAAGCACAGTTCTGTGTGGGAAAAGTCCAAAGTGTTGAAAAACCATACTCATTTTATTTCTTCTAAGATCTAATAAGCTATTTCTGCTAATCTTGGTAACATCAGTGTCATCAATAATTACAGATCCTGATGTAGGTTCAATTAATCTTGTCAAACATCTCACTAAAGTTGATTTACCACTTCCTGAAAGGCCCATGACAACAAAAGTCTCTCCTTTTTGTATAGAGAAACTAACATCCTTTACAGCAACTACATGACCTGTTTTTTCTTGAACTTCATCTCTGGTTAAATTTGGATCGAGATTTTCTAATATTTTCTTTTCATCATTACCAAAAATTTTCCATATATTTGAGCAAATAATTTTATCCATACTAAAGCGATTTGTTGATATTATATTGTGAATTAATACTATTAAAATAAAATTATTTTTATAAATTCATTAATTGAGGTTTATATATAAGTAAGTAATGTCTTTAGATCGAAATTTAGAAGTAAATAAAAAGCTTAATAAAAATATAATCTTATATTTAAGTATTTTTATTATTGGAGCTATTGCTTATTATCTTTCAATTACAAACGAAGATCCTACTGTTTTTCCTAAATCTATTACTGATGAATTTAAATTCACTGCATGGATAAATGCTGGTGAAGATTATTTAAAAGATAATTATAGATGGATAACTAGATTATTTGCATCATTTTTACAGGCTGGTTACATGGCATTAGAAAATTTTTTCGTTGAGTCTCCCTGGATTTTAATAATGTCCTTGATGACTCTTCCTGCATTAGCTTATGGAGGAATAAGATTAGCTTTATTTTGCATGTTCACAGTTTATTTTTGGGGAGCTGTTGATATGTGGGAAGTCTCTATGCAAACTTTAGCCTTGATGGGGTTATCAGTAATTTTATCTGTAATTTTTGGAGTAATTCTAGGAATACTCAGCTCACAAAATGATAGGTTTGAGAGTTTTCTCAAACCCATTTTAGATACCATGCAAGTGATGCCTGCCTTTGTCTATTTATTCCCTGCAATGTTCTTTTTTGGGATTGGTGGAGCTCCAGCAATACTCGCTACTCTAATTTATGCTATGCCACCAATTATAAGATTAACTAATTTAGGTATCAGACAAGTATCAAAAGAAACAATTGAGTCAGCTGAATCATTTGGTTCAAACAAGTATCAACTTTTATTTAAAATTAAAATACCGATGGCTTTACCAAGTATTATGATGGGCGTTAATCAAACAATAATGATGGCATTAGCACTAGTTGTTCTTGCAACATTTATTGGTGCTGAAGGTCTAGGCGGTCAAGTATGGCAGGCTATAAGAAAATTAGATGTGGGATGGGCTATGGAAAGTGGCCTTTGTATTTTATTTATGGCAATTATGTTTGATAGATTAAGTAGTGCAATTAGTAAAGATAAAGAAACCTTACCAGATGATGTTGAAAAATTTTACTTATTACCCCAAAGTTTACAAAGATACCCTTTAGCTAATTTAATAGAATTACCATTGAGGATAATAGTTAAATTTACATATTTAATTTTTTCAAATCTCATAAACCTCTTAGCTCATTTTTTAGATAGCTCTATTTCAATCTTCAATAAATCATATGCTGGTATAGTTAAAAATTTTATGAACCAAAGATATTTTTTGTTTTCCTCATTATTAATATTTGTATTAATCGGCGTTGACATAGGACTAAGATTAGTCCAACCATTTCCAAGATTAATTTGAAAAGCGATTACCCAATTGATATTAAGTTGATAAAAATTATTTAAAGTATAATCTACTGTCACAACATCACCAATATCATAAGGCCCTTGTGGACTTAAGGTATACGATTCCTCCATAACACATTGAGCGATAGAACATGTGTATAAGCAA
>Ga0207916_1000125_pt1 | contig 12894 bp, 8 predicted proteins | sample DeeseametaMP1141_FD_184194 | JGI IMG/M metagenome (GOLD analysis project Ga0207916, IMG submission 184194) | Marine microbial communities from the Deep Indian Ocean - MP1141 (SPAdes) | ecosystem: Environmental > Aquatic > Marine > Oceanic | place: South Indian Ocean | collected 2011-03-05 | reverse complement strand
TTATTACTATTGGTTCAAGAAGTGATAGAAATACGGATCTTTTATTTTCAATTTCAGATTTCATAAAATTAGAAACCTTATTGAACATTTTCTCAAGATTGCCAGATCTGTATCCACTTGCAATTAATTGGATAAAAATATCAGGGAAAATTTCATTTTGTTTCATAGTAATAATAAAGTCTTTTCCTTCGACCACATCATTTCTAGCATTCATGATTATGTTTGATAAATATTGATTATTAAAGATTTTTGAGCATTCTTCCAAAGCAATATCAAGATTTGTTCCAGAGGCTAAAAGTAATTCCATAGTGCTTGAAAATCTCTCTAACTCTGAATTTAAAATAAAATTACCCAAGAAAGGAATAGCAAGAATCTTTTTATCGACTAATAATTTATTTTTTTCTTTTTTAGTATATTTTTTATAAACGTAATAAAAACCCACAGATAAAAAAGTAATTACCAATAGTATGGGAATAATGTTATTTGAAATTCCAATTAAAAACTTTGTTATAAATGGTAATTCAGCTCCTGCTTTAATAAATTGATCAATAACTTGAGGCAAAACAAATGCTAGCAAAGATATAACTACAATAAATGAAAATCCAATTAATATGAGTGGATACGTTAAGGCTGATATAACTTTTTGCCTTATAGATGCGCTTTCTTCTAGGTAATCTGCAAGTTTGGAAAAAACAGTATCTAAATTTCCTGATGAGTCTCCTGCTGATACCATCGATACATAAGTGTCTGAAAAAATACCTGGAAATTTTTTCATTGAATTTCCTAGTCTTTTACCTTGAACAAGGTCTTCTTTGAGATTGTATAAAATTTGAATTAAGTTTTTATTTTTAGTCTGTCTAGCTGTTATATCGATTGAATCGACAATAGGAGTGCTTGCTTCAAGCAATGTTGCAAGTTGTCTGGTCATCAAGACAATATCTTTATTTTTTATTCTAAGAGTCTTATCTAAGTTTTTAGACTCTGATATTTTTAATGGTGTTAATTTGAGGTCTTTTACAAGTTTTCTAGCTTCTCTTTCTGAATCAGCGCTGAGAATACCTTTTTTCTTAATACCAGAATCATTGATAGCTGTATAACTATATGATGGCATCTTCTTTAATATTATTTACTCTTATTATTTCTTCGCATGACGTTACCCCACTAACAATTAAGTCAATGGAAGCTTTATCTATAGACTGATTGTCTTTAAATACATAGTCTGAGATTTCATTTTCTGAGGCATCGTTATGAATTAAATCTTTTAATGTCTTATCTATCTGAATACATTCAGCAATAGCGATTCTTCCCTGATAACCAGTTTGATTGCATTCATCACATCCATTTGCAGAAAAAACAGATTTATTTTTATCTAATCCAAAAATATCTATAGACTCAGTGCTTGGTTTATTTTCAGTCTTACAATGTGGGCAAAGCCTTCTTACCAACCTTTGTGAAATTATTGTTCTTAAACTTGATGCTAACAAAAAGGACTCAATTCCCATATCTCTAAGCCTAGTTATTGCAGCAACTGCATTATTGGTATGAACAGTAGATAAAACAAGATGGCCAGTTAAACTTGATTGAATTCCAATTTGAGCAGTTTCAGTGTCTCTCATCTCGCCAACCATAACCACATCTGGATCTTGTCTTAAGATTGCTCGCAATCCTTTTGCAAATGTATAACCTGTTTTTGTATTGACCTGTGTCTGACCTATACCATTAAGTGTGTATTCAATCGGATCCTCAACGGTGAGAATATTTTGAGAGGAATCACTTAAATACCTCAAGCCAGCATAAAGTGTTGTAGTTTTTCCTGATCCAGTAGGTCCTGTAAATAGAATAATGCCCTCAGGATTTTTTAATGAGCTTTTATAGTTTGAAAGTATTTTTTTTGGTAATCCTAAGTCATCAATATTAATTTGAGCTGATTGTTTGTCTAAAATTCTAAGTACAATTCTTTCACCATAAGATGATGGAAGTGTTGATACTCTTACATCAACATTTTTATCTCCAAGAGATAAGGAAACTCTGCCGTCTTGAGGTAATCTTCTTTCAGAAATATCAAGGCCAGATATTATTTTAATTCTTGAAATTAGAATAGAGGCAATCTTACTATCTTGTTTAAGAATTTCTTTAAGAATACCATCAATCCTGAAACGTATAATTACAAAATCCTCATAGGGTTCAAAATGAATATCGGAAGCCCTACTTTTTATAGCTTGACTGATTACGCCGTTAATTAACTTAATTATTGGTGCGTCATTATTTCCACTTAAAAGATCCTCTGTGGCATTTATACTTCCTGCAAAATCTTGCAAATCAAAGTCATCTGTTAATTCCTCCGATATATTTTCTTGATGATCACTTGTTGTAAATGAATTTGTAAGAATTTCGTTAAATTCATCTGGATCACATAATTTAAATGTAAATTCAGATTCTAAAAACCTTTGAATTTCCTGGTATATATTTAGCGATATTGGTTTAGGTGATGAAACTATGATTCCTTTTCCATTTTGTACAGCAATAACTTCATTCTCTTTTACAAAATCATAAGGAAAAATGTTTGTCTGAATGTTTTCTTTAATAGAATCACTCATTATTAGTCTTTAGGATTAGTAAGATCAATAATAGTATTATTCTTTAATTGTTGCTCAGCTTTGAAATAATTATATTTTTCAAGTGAAATCTCATTTGCAATATCTGAATTAGTTAGAATAGTTGGTTTTAAAAAAACCATAAGATTTTTGGTGCTTGTGCTAGTGGACGAGGATTGAAAAATCCTTCCAAGAAGAGGTATTGATCCTAAAAGTGGTACTTTTGAAACAACTTCTTGAGTATCCTCATCTATCAGTCCACCCAAAACAATAATTTGATTATTATCAACTAAAACAGTCGTTTCTATTTCTCTTTTATTTGTTATTAGATCTAACCCACTTTGAGATATCCCAGCAACTCCTGAAACACCCTGTTTTATATTAAGAATAACTGATGCTCCCTCATTAATTTGAGGCGTAATTTCCAATTCTATTCCAACTTCTTGTCTGGAAGTTGTTCTAAACGGATTTGAATTATTGGTTCCAAGACTCTCTCCAGTGGTTATTGGAATTTCTTGTCCAATAAAAAGTCTTGCTGGTTCATTATCCATAGCTAATATAGATGGAGTTGATAAAATATTAGAATCAGTATCTTCTGCAATTGCATTTAGAATTCCAACAAAATTATCTTTTCCTTTGGTTAAATCACCAAACCCTGCAACTAAACCCTGAGTATTTAGTAAAGATGATACGGCCGTATTAGTTAGTGTAACGTCACTTTCATCATCTGCGGCTCCTGCGATTGCAAGAAGGTCTGCTCCAGAACCTGAAAATCTAGTAATGCCTATTGGAATGCTGTCCTCATCATTGCCTGAATAGATAGCTTCAACTCCAAGTCTTGTTGCAGCTTTTTCTGACAAATCAACCACAATTGCTTCAACAAGAACTTGTGCCCTTCTGATATCTAATTTAGAGACAATATTCCTGATAGAATTTAAATTATCTTCGGCTGAAGATATAACTAAAGAATTTGTTTTTTCATGATGAGTAATTACTGTCTTTTTTCCTTCCGCATCACTTATAAAGCTTCCAGAAATTGAGTTTAGTATGGCTGATATATCTTTAGCTTGAGCATATTTTAAATAAATAACATCCATAGAATCATCACTCATTATGTCTTTATCTAAAGAATTTAGAGTATTGGTAATGTTATTAGTTATTAGATCATTGGCTGATAAAATCACAGAATTTGATGGAGTGAACGGGATAGCGATAAATTGATTAATAGTCGGATTGTTTTGTGTTTTAAGTCTGTCCAAAATTCGAACAGCTTCGATTGATGATAAATTATTAAGCTTCAGAATGCTTATCTTTGCAGTATTGTTTTTATCTAAATCATTTAACAAATTCCTAATACGACCCACATTGCTAGCTCGATCAACAAGCAAGATAGAATTTATTGATGTAATGTTAGAAAGATGAGACTGTCTGCCAGTAATTGGTTTTATCATTGGCAAAATTTCTTCAGATGATCTATTTATCAATGGTATTACTGCTGTTTCAAAACCTCCTAAAGAAGATTCGCTTGTCATATCTCGAGTCGCTTCATTTTCAGGCACAACTCTAAGAAATCCATCCTCAGAAATTGCACCGAAACCATTGACCTGGATTGTTCTTAAATACACATCCCAAACCTGATCCCTATTTAAGTTTGCATTCGAGTAAATAGTAATTTTTCCTTTTACTCTTGGATCTAAGATAATTGTTTTTTTTGAAAATTGAGCTATATCTTGTGTAACTTTTTTTATATCAACATCTTCATAATTTAATATAAATGAGTCCTGAGCATTAATATTTCCAAATGAAATTAATAGAACACAAATTAATTTAAATTTTAAAAGACTTCTCATAAATTATTACCAACACGATTCTCAATTCTATATAATTTTTCTTTATTACGAAATATTACTTCATCTTTTGTTACTTCTATTAATTCATAAGTTCCTTCTAATTTTTCACCTTTTGCAACAACATACTCTTTATTGCCTTTCTTTAATATTACAGATGAATCATTTTTACCAGATCTATACCCGATAAGCAGATAATCAAAAGAAGGAATATTATTCATAGCCTCTGTATTACTAATGAGCTCTTTAGAATTTGAATTAAAAGTAATATCAACCATATTTGGAACATTTATATTTTTAATATCAGGTCGGTTGAATATTAAGCTCATATTTGACGCAATAAGATACAACGCAGGCAGAGCCAGAGCAAAGATAATAATCTTTTTAATTTTGATAAAGTCCATAAGTAAAAAAGAGCTTTTATTTTAGCTCATTTTTGGACTCAAAACATTTATTGACTAATTCCAGATGCCTTTATAACTTTATTAAGTCTTCCAGACTTCATAAATATGTGAAATTTTTTCCAAATTGTTGTAATCACTTCACTCTCCACTGTTGCATTTATGAAACATAAATGTGACATTTATGTGACATTCTAGATAATCTAGGTAATAAAGTAAAGGTTTTTATTGAGAAATAGGGACTGTAAACCAAAAAATAGAGCCTTTTTCTTCTTTAGATTCTAGTCCAACTTCACCATTAAGGTTATTTACAAGATGTTTTACTATAGCAAGCCCAAGTCCGCTACCTTGGTTATCAGTAGCTCTTGCAGAAGCTGTTCTAAAAAATCTACTAAAAATTTGATCTCGATCCTCTGATGATATGCCCTCTCCATTATCTTCAACAGCAACTCTAACATAATCGCTACCCTCATTTGATGTTGATATTGTTATTTCAGATCCTTTTTCAGAATATTTGATAGCATTATCAACTAAATTATTCATAATTCTTTCAAATGCTTGAAAATCTGCACTTACAGAACCTTTATGATTTGGTAAATACTTAATATCTATATTTTTTTTCTTTGATAAACTTATAATTGATTGAGTAAATTTTTCAAAAAATCTATTCAAATCAATTTCCTCAAAATTAAGTTTAAGCTCACCATATTCAATTCTCGATAAATCCAGCAAAGATGCGACCATGTCGGTCAATCTTTCAGCATTATGAAGTATTGCTTTTGCAAATATTTTTGCCTGATTCTTATCTTCTAGTGCGCTATCAATAAGTGTTTCAGAATTTGCTCTAATGACACTAATTGGTGTCCTTAACTCATGTGATAAATTTGAAATAAAATCCCTTCGCATAGAATCCAAGCTTCTTAATTGAGTAATATCATGAACTACTAAAATATTTTCTCTTGTATTCTTACTTTGATTTATAGTTGCTAAGACCCACCTTATAGAATTATCATTTAATTCAATTTCAAACTCTATATCTGCTTTTTTTTTCTTTTTTGATCTTCTGTACAGATACTCAATAGATTTAATGCCTAGATCTTTTATATTATCTTCATGTTTACTTTTGAGATTAAGGATTTGTGAGAATTGATCATTTTCAAATGTTATAACTCCATTACTATCTGTTACAACAATACCCTCCCCTAGATCATCAAGAACAGAACCAAATTGATCTCTTTGTTTACCAATTAAATTAATATTATTTTTTAAATTTTCTGATATTTCTGAAATACCTTTAGCTACATTACCAAATTCGCCTGTATCTTTTTTTAAGGCCTTAATAAATTTCTTTTTTGTGCTTCCTTTTGCGATTTGAGATGTTAAAGCTTCTAAAGTTGATATATTTTTATATGTAAGATTACTAAAAATTGTAGAGATAATTAATGTTGTTATTAATATGGCGGGGATTAGAAATAAAATTGAGAGATCTGCATTTTTACTTATTAGGTATGAAAAAAGAACGCCAAAACCTATTGATATTAATACTACTATAAATATTCTCAATCTAAAAAGCATTTATTATCTTAGTCTGGAGTTCTAGAAAATTTATATCCAACACCTCTTATGGTTTGGACATATTTACCCATTGAGCCAAGCTTCTCTCTCAATCTTTTTATATGAGTATCAACTGTTCTAGTTGTAACCTCTGCATTGTATCCCCACACTTCAGATAGTAAGTGATCTCTTGATTGTACTCTTCCTCGATTATCTACAAGCTGTCTTAATAGACGAAATTCAAGAGCCGTAAGTATTATTTGTTCAGAATTTACGTGAACCTCATGTGAATCAATATCGATTACCAAATCACCAAACTTTCTCTCTACCTCAACGAGATCTTTCTTTTTATCACCTCTTTTTAGAACAGCTTTAATTCTTAAGATTAACTCTTTTACACTAAAAGGCTTGGTGACATAATCATCAGCACCCAGCTCAAAACCCAAAAGTTTGTCAACTTCATCATCTTTTGCGGTTAATATAATAATTGGAATCGCTTCTGTCTGAATATTGTTTTTTATCTGTTTACATAGATCTAATCCAGATCCATCAGGCAACATTAAATCTAAAATTATTAATTCAAAGTTATTGTTATTTATTTTTTGATTAGCGTCATTTAAAGAACCAACAGCTGACACTTTAAATCCTTCACGACCTAAATTATATTCTAGGTTCTTACGAATATCTGGTTCGTCTTCAACAACTAATAAATTCTCATTCATAAATAAAGCACCGGATAATCATTTTCACTCTTTTTTAATGCTTTTTAAAGAAAAAAAATGAAATATTTATTTATCAATAAACATTTTTCTTAAAGCTGGTTTATCAAATTTCCCAGATGCTACAAGAGGAAGATTTGAATCCATAAATTTAATTAGAGCTGGAATTTTAAATGCTGCCAATTTGTCAGATAAAAAGTTTACTAAATCATCTTTATTAAGTTTAGATCCTTCTCTTAAGACTACTGCTGAGCATAAAATTTCTCCCAGTCTTTGATCAGGAATTCCAAAAACACTTGCCTCTAAAACATCAGGATGATCATATATTGCATTTTCAACTTCAGGGCATGCAATATTTTCACCACCTCTAATTACCATATCCTTAATCCTATCTACGATGTATAAAAGAGGTCCTTCAAATTTACCCATATCACCAGACTTAAACCAACCAGCCTCATTCACACATTCTTTAGTTGCCGCATCATTTTTCCAGTAGCCGATCATGTTTGATTCAGATTTAATTGCAATTTCACCTATTTCTCCAAGTGGTACCTCATTCCATTTACTATCTATTATTTTTATTTCAGTAACAGGTGGTACAACTCTTCCTGCAGTTGATGGATTGGAAATATATTCATCCCCACCTGCAAGTGTTCCAAGGGCATTTGTCTCTGTTAGACCATATCCTATCCCAGGCCTGCCTTTAAAGTTTTCATCTAATTGTTTTACATGTTCTGCTGGTCTTGGACCACCTCCACCCCCAAGTACTTTAAGTGATGTAAGGTCATATTTATCTTTATCAGGATGGTTTAATAATTCCCAGGTTTGAGTTGGGACACCAGTAATGTCTGTTACTTTTTCATCATTAATCAATTTAAGCGCTTCGCCTGCATCCCATTTTTTCATCATGACAATCTTTCTTCCGACAAGGATCGACATTAAAAAAGATACATGACTTCCAGTAACATGAAATAAAGGAACGCAAAGTAAGATCGCTAGCTCTGATCCTGTTAGAGGAGAGAATTCATTACCCATTCTTTCTTCCCTTTGACTTAATATCGTTGAGATACATGCAAAACTAAATATAGTTGAAATTATGCCTCTTTGTGATGAAAGAACTCCCTTAGGTTTCCCTGTAGATCCAGAAGTATAGTAAATTGTTGCAAAATCATCTCTAGAGATATCTACCTCAGGCCATTCATCAGAATGATCATTAATGAACTCGGAAATAGACATAAACTTATCATCAGGTGTATAGCTTGTTATGATCTTTGTTATTTTCAAATCGTCTAGACCTTTTAATCTTCTTTGATCTCCAAACATAAGCTTTGCATCACAATGTTCTAAAGCATAAGTAATTTCATCAGCAACCCACCATGAGTTTAAGGGAACACAAACAGCACCAATGCCAACAATTCCCATATATGCAAATATAAATTCAGGATTATTTTGCATACATATTGCAACACGATCTCCCTTTTTTATTCCCTCCTCTATTAGAGCATTTGCAACTTGTGCTGATTTTGAAATTGTCTCTTTAAATGTATAACGCTCTGATTCATAAACTATAAATTCTTTTTCAGCATGCAGTAATCCAAAATCAAAATAACCTTTTAGATTTTCTGGAAAAGTTGCATACTCTTTAGATAGTTGACCAAACATATCCTTATACTCACGCGTTTCAAAGAGTTGACCTTTTGCGGTTAGTTCTGTCGTGATTTCTTCAAATAATTTGTCAGGATTATTCATTTTTATATTAACAAAATATATTTTTCTTTTATAAATATTATTATAACGATACTATATTTATTAGATATAAAACATTTAAGTTATAAATTTATAGAGGAGATTAGTATGAATCTGGATTTTGCTTCTGTTTGGGAAATGATTGCAGATATTGTTCCAAACAATGATGCTTTGATATGTGGCGATGAAGTAATTTCTTGGAAAGATTATGATCTTAAGTCAAGTAAAATTGCCTCAGCATTATCCAATGCTGGCCTAAAAGAAAATTCTAAAGCTGGGTTATATCTGAATAATTCTAATGAATATCTTATTGGACAAAATGCAATTTTTAAAATTGGTGGAGTCCCAATAAATGTAAATTACAGATATGTTGCAGAAGAATTAATTTATTTATTGGATAACTCAGATTCAGAAGCTGTTTTTTATCATGCTTGCTACAGTGAAAGAATTAAAGAAATATCAGGTTCTCTCCCAAACGTAAAAGCATGGATTGAAATTAATGATGGTACAAAATCTCACTTTGAGAGTGCTCTGAAGTTTGAGGAGTTACTAGAAGTTAATGATCCAATGAATAGAATTCATAGAGATCCTAATACTATTTATATGTTGTACACCGGAGGTACAACTGGAATGCCTAAAGGAGTTATGTATAAGCAAGGAGAGTTTTTAGTTTTCCTTTTTAGAACTCTTAAGGCTATGGGATATGACGTACCTGAAGATATTAATAACTTAGAATCACAAATTAATAACTTTAAAGAAAATAATACATTTATAAAAAGTCTTGTGGGCTGTCCATTGATGCATGGAACCGGTATGTGGTTGGGAGCATTTCTACCTCTTTTACTTGGGGGGACTGCAATAACTTCCAGAAATCTTGGATTTGATCCAGATCAGTTATGGGCTCAGGTTGAAAAAACTTCTACTACAAACATAGTTATTGTGGGTGACGCCTTTGCAAAGCCAATGCTTGATGCACTAGATAGAGCTAAAGAAGCAAATAAACCATATGATCTCAATAGTGTAAAAGTAATCATTTCTAGCGGCGTTATGTGGAGTGAAGAAATTAAGAAAGGATTATTAGAACATCATGATATGCAACTAATGGATACAATGGGGTCGACAGAAGGTGGAATGGGAAGCTCAGTTTCAACACGAGATAATCCACCAAAAACTGCAAAATTTTCTATAAACCCAGGAGTAATAATTATTGCTGATGATGGAGAAATTCTTCAACCAGGTTCTGAAAAAATAGGCTTAATTGGTACAAGTGGTCTTGTGCCCGTTGGTTACTATAAAGATGAAAAAAAATCTGCAGAAACTTTTAGAGAAGTAGAAGGAGTGAGATATAGTTTTCCAGGTGACTACGCAAAATTAGAAGAAGATGGGACAATCACCTTGCTTGGAAGAGGAAGTAATTGTATTAATTCAGCTGGAGAAAAAATCTATCCTGAAGAGGTTGAAGAAGCTATCAAAAGAAATAAAGAAGTATTTGATTGTCTTGTTGTTGGTGTTGAAGATGAAAAATTTGGTCAAAAAGTTGTAGCTGTTGTTTCACTTGAAGAAAATATCGAAATTGATCAAAATTCTTTAATAGATAACACTAGATCATTTATTGCAAGTTATAAACTACCAAAAAAAATAATATTTGTTAGCAATGTTGAAAGAGCGCCAAATGGTAAAGCTAACTATAAATGGGCTAAAAATATAGCTGATGAAGATTTCAAATAAACTTAACCAAATTCTTATATTATTTTTATTATTTCTGTCAAAGAATTTCTATGCGATTGAACCTATTGCATATCTCAATTCACTTGGCTATGAGCCTGCTCAAAAAGAATTAGCTTCAAGTAAAAATGGTATGGTTTCAACTCAACATTTTCTTGCTACTGCAGTTGGCGAAAGGATTCTTAGTCGAGGTGGAAATGCCTATGATGCATCTATTGCTATCGCCTTTACCCTTGCGGTTGTATTGCCAAGAGCAGGTAATATTGGTGGGGGTGGGTTTATGGTTATCTATGATAGTCAAACTCAAAAGCCATACTCTATTGATTTTAGAGAAAAGGCGCCTCAAATGTCGACAAGAGATATGTATTTAACTGAAGATGGTTCATTTAATGATATGAATCTTTCAACACTTGGGTATCTTGCTAGCGGTGTCCCAGGAACAGTTGCTGGATTATGGGACGTGCATCTAAAATTTGGATCATTACCATGGAATGAACTTTTAGAGGATGCAATTTATTTTGCTGAAAATGGTTTTAAAATAACTCCCTTTTTAGGAGATATACTTTTTAATTATAGTGAAGCATTATCTATATTTCCTGAAACAAAGAAAATATTTCAAAAACATTATCCAAATTTTAAAGACAAACTGCTTATTCAAAAAGATCTTGCAAATACCTTGAGGATTATTGCTTCTCAAGGAAGAGAAGGATTTTATGAAGGACAAATTGCAAAAAAAATTGCTAGTGAAATGAAGAAAAATAATGGTTTGATAACAGAAGATGACCTCAAAAAATATAATCCTATTTGGAGAAAGCCACTGATTTCAAATTATAGAGATACACAAATAATAACAATGGGCCCTCCCTCCTCTGGAGGATTACATGTTATTCAGATGTTAAATATTGTAGAAAACTATGATTTAAAAAATATAGGTCATAATTCAACTAACTATATAAATCTTCTTGCTGAGGTAATGAAGTATGCTTATTCAGATAGATCAAAATACCTTGGGGATCCTGATTTTTATGATGTGCCTGTTGAGAAAATAATAAGTAAAGAATATGCAGCTGAAATAAATAATAATATTGATATTGGACAGTCGACTCCAGTAGATGATATTTATCCTGGAAAATTTTTAGATAGGGAAAGTCATGAAACTACTCATTTTTCTGTAGTTGATAAAGAAGGGAATGTTGTTTCCATGACGTATACCTTAAATTCAACTTTTGGCTCTAAAGTTGTCATTAAAGGTACTGGTATATTAATGAATAACGAAATGGATGATTTTTCAGCAGCTCCAGGTGTGCCCAACCAATTCAACCTTCTTGGTGCAGATGCAAATGCAATCGCACCATATAAGAGACCATTAAGCTCAATGACTCCTACAATAGTCCTTAAAAATAATGAATTATTTTTTACAACTGGGAGTCCTGGTGGTGCTCGTATAATTTCAGCAGTGTTTCAATCTATTTTAAATATAATAGATTTTAAAATGAATCTTGAAGAAGCTACTCTTGCAAAGAGACTTCACCATCAATGGTATCCTGATATGTTAGAGTTTGAGTTTTCAATTGATGAAAAAATCAATGATGAATTAACAAAGATGAACTATATAACAAGAACAACACTTCCACTTACATGTCTACAAACAATTATGTTCATTGAAGATACTTATTATGGTTATGGAGATTTTAGAAGAGTTGACGCTTTAGCTTCTGGAAATATAAATGTTAGATAAATTATTAATAATTAGTGCTTACGCCCTGCCTGCTCTACTTCTTTTGATTTTTTGTTTTTATATTACTAGAAAGTAACAAATTGCTTAATATCTATAACACTTATATTTTTAATTTAAATTATTTAAATTTTATAGAAATTCTTCTTGTATCAATAATTTTTTTATCGATAGGTAGTTTTGCTGCAGCTACGATATCAAGATTAAATCCAGAGAATAAAAAAAATGATATAAATTTATTATTTCCAAGATCATTTTGCCCTACATGCAAGAAACCAATCGATGTTTTACACCTAATTCCTATAATAGGATACTTACTTCAACGAGGCTCATGTAGTTCGTGTAACTCAAACATTTCAATTTTTTATCCAATAACCGAAATATTTTTTCTAACAATTGGAATAATTTTATTAGGTTTTTATGGTGCCAGTATTAATTTAGCTTTTTTAATATTAATTTTATATTTATTTTATGCACTATTTTTTTTAGACTTAAGATATTATTTTTTACCTTTTTCTCTTAATTTGGCCCTAATATTTACGGGAATAATTTCAAACAGTGTTTTCGGGTTAT
>Ga0207916_1000117_pt1 | contig 13176 bp, 11 predicted proteins | sample DeeseametaMP1141_FD_184194 | JGI IMG/M metagenome (GOLD analysis project Ga0207916, IMG submission 184194) | Marine microbial communities from the Deep Indian Ocean - MP1141 (SPAdes) | ecosystem: Environmental > Aquatic > Marine > Oceanic | place: South Indian Ocean | collected 2011-03-05 | reverse complement strand
CCTGCTGGCTGGTGCATCCAATCTTTTGGTAGGTTTAGCTCATATAATGCATGTCCAGTTTCATGCATAACGCCATCTAAAGATGAAAATGGATTATCATTATTATATCTAGTTGTAATTCTAACATCATTTGTAGATCCTCCACAAAAAGGGTGGACACTTTTATCAAGTCTTCCCCTTGTAAAATCAAAACCTATTTGTTTCATTATATATTCAGAAATATTTTTCTGCTTTTCTTCATCAATACTTGTTACAAATTGAAGTGTTTCTTCTTTTTTTTGCTTATCAATAATTTTATCAATAAGTGGTGTGAGAAATTTTTGTAAATCATCAAATACTCCAGATATTTTATTTTCTTCCGAAGAAGGTTCAAATTTATTTATTAGCGCTTCATAAGGAGAAATTTTAAAAGTTTCCCCTAGAATATTAGCTTCTTCTTTCGTTAAATTTATAAGTTCTTCTAAATCTTTTTTTACTAAATTAAATTCGGACTTTTCCCTTGCCTCTTGCCAAACACCTTCACATTTAGCTGAAGATTTTGAAATTTTTTCTACAAGCTCCGTTGGAATAGCAGAAGCTAATTTATATTCTCTATCCATTTCATTTAAGTTTTTCTGATCACTGTTATTTAGATTAAGATTCTTTGAGTCTTCAATTAAATCACCAACTTCAGAAGATGAAATTTTACTATGACTAAGTTTTGATAAATAGGCTAATTGATCTGATCTTTGATCTCTTGAGCTGCTAGGCATCATTGTTGCCATATCCCAGTGTAAAATACCTGCAATATCTGATGTCAGTGAAGCTTCATTAAAGATCTCTTTAAGTTTTAAATATGTTTTCATTTTTTCTTCCTAAATAAATAAATTATAAAAATAATCAAAAAAGAAAAACTCATCAAAAACCATGTAATTGCATACTGCAAATGATTATTTGAAAAATTATGATTTTGAGATGATGGTAATAAGAAATTCTCTGCGTAATTACTCATATTTTTAATGAAAAACTTCTGATTTATCTTAACATTTAAGAAAGTTTGAATTTGCTCCAAATCATAATAATACCATTCATTTGAAGAGATAGAATTCTCGGGAGTAAACATCTTTTTTTGAGTTGGATATCGGATGTATCCTAGAATTTCAGCATTTATTATTTCATTATTGTCTTTAAAATAATCATATCTGCTTTGCTCAAACCAACCTTCATCAATTAAATAATTATTACCATGATTATCTGACAATAAACTAGCTATTCTAACACCAGAAATCCCATTCAATGTTTTAGCAGGGAAAAAAATTTTTTTACTTCTGTCAACAGTTCCTAAAGTGATAACTTTAGTAAACTCATCAATGTTTGGATACTTCATTTTTCCCATTGAAAGTGAAAGTGGTTTTTGATCCTTTAGTTCATTAAATTCGGCTATAATTTTTTCTTTCCATTCCAGTCTTTGCAATTGCCAAATTCCTAAAAATATTGTCAGCGCAATACAAAATAAACTAAATAAAAAAAATTTTATGGGAAAGTTTTTAATTTATGCACCCCAAACATAAACGCAGACAAACAAGAACAACCAAACAACGTCAACAAAGTGCCAATACCATGCTGCAGCCTCTAATCCAAAATGTCTATCTGGAGTAAAATGATTTTTATAAACACGATACAAACAAACAGCTAGAAATGCTGTTCCAACCATTACATGAAATCCATGAAAACCAGTAGCCATATAAAATACTGACGGATATATTCCATCAGTAAAACTAAAATAATGATGAGCTGCCTCGTAATATTCTACACCCTGCATAAATGAGAAGAAAATTCCAAGACCAACAGTACACCATAATGCCTGAATGGCTTGATCTCTATGACCTTCTCTAACAGCATGGTGAGCCCATGTACAAGTAGTACCTGACATTAATAATATTAATGTATTTAAAAAAGGAACATCAAGTGGATCAAAAGTTTTAATACCCTCTGGAGGCCAAATACCAACTGCACCTTCAGAGTCAAAAGTTTCTGAAAATTCTTCAATTGGAAGCTTGGGAGTCAGACTTGCATCAAAAAAAGCCCAAAAAAAAGCAACAAAAAACATAACTTCAGATGCAATAAATAAAGCCATGCCATATCTTAAACCTAACTCAACAACAGGAGTATGAACTTTTTGATAAGTAGATTCTTTAATTACATCTTTCCACCAAAGGAACATGACAGTTAACAATCCAATTGTACCCAATATTAACAACCAACTAGTTCCATAATGCATGTAGAAGACCAAGCCTGCAGCCATTGCTAGCCCGGCAATTGAAGATAAAAAAGGAAGTGGACTTGGATCAACTAAATGATAAGGGTGTTTCTGTCCTGTACTTGTAGATTTTTCCGCCATAATTATTCTATATATTTAAAAAAAGTATATGACAATGTTATCTCTTCAACATCTTTCATTGTAGGATCTTCACTGATTGATGGATCTACATAAAATACAACAGGCATTTCAACAGTCTCACCTGGTTTTAGGGTTTGTTTCTCAAAACAAAAACATTGTGTTTTTATAAAATAAGGGCCAACTTTTTGAGGTAAAACGTTAAAAGTTGCAGTTCCAATATTTTCAACATTAGAGAGATTTGTTGCTTTATAATTAACAAGCATATTTTCACCAACTTTGAAATTAATTTTTTCGGGAGCTTCAAAAGACCAATTTATACTATCATTAACATCCGCATTAAATTTCAAGTTTATGTCTCTTTCTAATATTGTGTTTGAACTAAACTCAGATGTGTTTGTTTTGCCTCCAAAGCCCGTTACTCTACAAAAAAGATCATAAATAGGTACTGAAAATGCAACAAGCGTTATCATAATCAAAACTATAAAAGATAATCCAATTGCAGTTCTAATATTTGCCAACTTAAACCCCTAAAATATTTGCTTTAAATATGGTATATAAATAAAAGAAGGCAACAACACAGAGTAGGATTATTAAAGTTATTATATTTTTTTTTCTTCTATTTTTCATTACATAATCACATGGTCAATTAATAATCCAGCAAACAAACTAAAAAGGTAAAATATAGTTAATGCAAAAAATTTTAATCCCTCAGTATTTGGAATTGATTTTTTTTCTTTAGATTTTTTTAACTTAATTGCATTGTTAAGTAAAAAAAAATTTAGAATTGTTGCTATTACAAAATATATTAAACCTACTCCCTTATCAATATACGGAAGATAGCTTGAAGCTATCAAAATTACTGAGTAATAAATAATTTGTTTTTTTGTTTCATCTATACTGCTAACATTTGGTAACATAGGAACTTTAGCTTTTGCATAATCATTAAATCTATAAACTGATAAAGCCCAGAAATGTGGTGGCGTCCAAAAAAAAATAATTACAAACATACTTAATGGCAAAAGACTAATCTCAGGAGTAACGGATGTCCATCCAATTATTGGTGGAATAGCTCCAGCTGCCCCACCTATTACAATGTTAAGCGATGTGGTTCTTTTTAACCAAAAGGTATAAATAAATATATAAAACAAAATTGTAAAAAGTAATAAGCTTGTAGCAAGTGAATTAGAAAACCATTGCATTAAAATTAATGATACTGTTCCAGTGAGAATTCCAAGAACTAAAGCTTCATTTTTTGAAACAATTCCCAGAGGAATAGGCCTCAGTTTAGTTCTTTCCATTGTTCTATCTATATCTTCATCAAACCACATATTGATTGCAGCTGAAGAACCTGCTCCTAAGGCAACTGCAAAAATAATAATTAAATAATTTAAAATAGGAATCTGGTCTGGTGCTAAAAACATTCCAGTGAAGGCAGTAAAAATAACTAGAGACATTACTCTTGGCTTCATGAGCTCATAATATCCTTTAGTTTTTCTTAAAAAGATATTATTGCTGTAGCCCTCCTCTAATAAGGTTTTAACCTCCACAATTATTAACCTTTAAATTTAGGAAGGGTTTCAAATTGATGGAAAGGTGGTGGAGAAGATAAAGTCCATTCTAAAGTGTCTGCTCCTTCTCCCCAAGGATTTGATGCCTCTTTTTTTCCAAAGAAAAGTGAATAAATTATCGAAAATAAGAATACTAAAGTAGCGGCAAAAGAAATATAAGAACCATAAGTTGAAACAAGATTCCATCCTGCATATGCATCTGGGTAATCAGGTATTCTTCTTGGCATCCCAGCTAATCCTAAAAAATGCTGAGGGAAAAAAGTTACATTTACACCTATAAAAAATAACCAAAAGTGTAGTTTACCTAAATACTCATTGTATTTTCTTCCAGACATTTTTCCAAACCAATAATAGATACCTGCAAAAATCCCAAACATCGCTCCCATACTTAATACGTAATGGAAATGAGCAACTACATAATATGTATCATGCATAACAGTATCAATTCCTGCATTTGCTAAGATAACTCCTGTCACTCCGCCTAGAGTAAATAAAAATACAAAACCTATGGCGAAAAGCATAGGCGTTTCAAAAGTTAATGAACCACCCCACATAGTTGCGATCCAACTAAAGATTTTGATACCTGTTGGTACTGCTATAATGATTGTAGCTAACATAAAATATGCTCTAAGGTCCGCACTTAAACCAACAGTGAACATGTGATGAGCCCATACTATAAAGCCAATAAATCCAATTGAGATCATTGCATAAACCATTCCTAGATATCCAAAAACAGGTTTTCTAGAAAAGGTTGATATAACCTGGCTAACTATTCCAAAAGCAGGTAAGATCATAATGTAAACTTCTGGATGTCCAAAAAACCAAAATAGATGTTGGAACAATACTGGATCTCCGCCACCAGCAGGATTGAAGAATGTTGTTCCAAAATTACGATCTGTCAGTAACATTGTTATAGCTCCAGCTAGAACAGGAACAGCAAGAAGAAGAAGAAATGCAGTTATTAACATTGACCATACAAAAAGAGGCATTTTGTGAAGAGTCATCCCGGGTGTTCTCATATTGAGAATAGTTGTTATAAAGTTGACTGCACCAAGAATAGAAGATGCTCCTGCTAAATGAAGAGCGAAAATTGCCATATCAACTGAAGGTCCTGGGTGTCCAAGTTTATTAGAAAGCGGTGGGTAAATTGTCCAACCGGTACCAGCACCTGTTCCAATTGTTGCTGAAACCACTAAGAGTATAACAGCTGGAACTAATATCCAAAAACTAAAATTATTCATTCTGGGAAATGCCATATCTGGAGCACCAATCATTAATGGAACAAACCAGTTGCCAAATCCACCGATTAAGGCAGGCATTACAACAAAAAAGACCATTAGCAGTCCATGAGCGGTTATGATAACATTCCAAGCTTGACCATCTGCTACAACATCTAAACCTGGAGCTGCGAGCTCGGCTCTCATTATTAGAGAGAAATAACCACCTACTAAACCTGCTAAGATAGCAAAAATTATATATAAAGTTCCTATATCCTTATGATTAGTTGAGAAAAACCATCTCTTAATAAAACCAGGTCTATGATCGTGATCTTCGTGGCTAACTGCTTTTCCGTAACTCATATTTATCCTACTCTATAATTAGTTCATTATTATTAATTTTGTTAGACATTGCTAACTTATTTTTTTGCTCAATAATCCAGTTGTTAAAATCAGTCTCATTTAACGCTTCAATTACAATAGGCATGAAACCATGTCCGGTGCCACATATCTCAGAACACTGACCTCTATAAATACCTGGCTCATCAATGTTAAACCATGTTTCATTTAATCTTCCTGGAACAGCATCTTTTTTTACCCCAAGTGATGGCATTGCGAAACTATGAAGAACATCTCCACCTGTCACCAAGACATGAATATTTTTGTTTGCTGGCAAAACCAGATGATTATCAACGGTTAGAAGTCTAATATCACCCTCTTCTAGTTCATCATCTGGAGTCATGTAACTTTCAAATGATAGGTTATCATGTTCTGGATACTGGTATTCCCAATACCACTGATGTCCTATAACTTTAATTGTCATGTCAGTTTCAGGGATTACATCTTGTTGATATACTAATTTAAAGGAAGGAATAGCCATAAAGATTAAAATTATTACTGGAATCCCAGTCCAGAGAATTTCAATAAATGTGTTATGAGTTGTCTTGGAAGCAACAGGATTTGCTTTTTTTCTAAATCTAAAAACTACATAAAAAATAAGAAACAAAACAAAAACTGTAATTGCAGTCATCATAATTAATACAAAATTATGAAGATCATAAACATTTCTCATAACGTCACTTGCAGGTGTTTGAAAACCTAACTGCCAATCAGAAATACCATTTGCTGAAGAAGCAAAAGTCATAAATGTAGCGGTAATAAAGGATAAAATGCGCATCTTAATTAGTTATTGTATACACTAATAAATAAATTATTCAGTAAATTAACCAGTGATTTAGAGGCAAAATTCTAGGACAGGTTGTCGCTCATTATGATTTATTCAATAACCGATTGAATAGAAAAAATTGCAGATGTAGTTGCAGTGTCTGATCGTAGAATTCTTTTTCCCAAAGAGACGGATATACATGAAGACAAGGAAGAGATGGTTCTTCGTTCCTTTTCAGAAAAACCACCTTCAGGTCCAATAATGACAGACCATTTTTTGTATTTTTTTGTTTTATTAATTAATGCATTGTAAATAGTTGGTAAATTTTCATTTCCTTCGTCACAAAATACTAACCCTCTATCAGATGGAAAGTTATCAACTAAATCATCTAGTTTAATTGTTTTTTCTAAAGTCGGAATGGACAATCTCTCAGATTGTTCTGATGCTTCAATCATATTTAATTCAAAATTTTTAAAATTTATTTTTGATTGATTTGTATATTCTGTCAAAATTGGAATAAATCTAGAGATGCCAAGCTCGGTAGCTTTTTGAATGGTGATATTCATTCTATAAGATTTGATTGGAGCAAATATTAGCCATAAATCAGATTCTTGAGGAATATCTCTCAATTTGTTTTGTATTTGTAAAACAATGTTATCTCTATTGATAGAAATTACTTTAGATAGCCATTCACCTGTCAAACCATCGAATAAATTTATATTATCTTCTTTTTTGATTCTAAGAACATTTTTTAAAAAGTGGTGCTGCTTATTTTTTATATAAATTAAAATATTGGCTGATAATTTTTTTGAGACAAATAATCGTGTTTTAGACATTTTCATTACAATAATTTAGAATTATAACATTATATTCATATATGTGGGATAACTTAGTTGTAAAAAAAATATTTGATTACTGCGAATTAATCAGACTTAACAAACCTATTGGCTTCCTTCTATTAATGTGGCCTTGCTGGTTTGGTTTAGCGTTACTAAAAACAGAAACTTCTAAACTATTATTTTGGTATTTAATTTTTTTAATTGGTTCTTTTTTAATGAGAAGTGCGGGTTGTATAATTAATGATATTATTGATATTGATTTTGATCAAAAAGTTACACGTACTAAATTTAGACCTTTAGCATCAAAAAAGATTTCTATTACTGAAGCGATATTATTATTAATAATATTATTGGTAATTAGTTTTTTCATTCTTCTCGAGTTTAATTTTAAATCAATTGTATTAGGTTTGTTAAGTGTGCCATTTGTTATTTTATATCCTTTTATGAAAAGAATAACTTTCTTCCCACAATTATTCCTTGGAATTATTTTTAGTTGGGGTGTGCTAATAGTTTCAATGCAATTTAATACACGAATTACATTTGATTTTCTTTTATTGTATTTTGTATGTATTTTTTGGACATTAGCATATGATACGATTTATGCCTACCAAGATAGATCAGATGATGTTTTAAATAAAATCAAATCTACTGCAGTTTATTTTGATAAAAATGGTAAAAGATTTGTTCAAACATGCTATCTTATTATCTTAATTATACTGTCTTATTTCGTATGGAATTCCTCAAATTTTTTACTTAGTTCAATTATTATAGCCACTATCGCAATTTGTACGTATATAGCAATTCAGAAATGGGATATAACATCGCCGTTAAGTTCAAATTATTATTTCAGACAAAATAATATTTTTGCAATTATGTTATTTTTACTTTTACATACTTTTTAATGTCTTCAGATAAAAAACAGTCAGTTACTTCAAGAATAGTTTTTCATTATTTAATGAGTCATAAACTCAAAATAATATTAGCTTTATTGATGATGGTTATCTCAGCAGCAGCAACAGGTTTACATGCTTGGTTAGTAAGACCTGCACTTGATGAAGTCTTAATCAAAGGTAATAAAGAAATGTTATTTTTAATTCCAATTGCAATTATTATAGTGACACTCTGTAAAGGATTGGCAACATATACTCACTCTTATCAAATGAGTAAAGTTGCACATTCTATTATTGCAAAACTTCAAACTCAGATGTTTGAAAAACTCATGTATTTGAATATGAAATTTTATAATGATTCTAAGTCAGGTAATTTAATTTCAAGACTCATCAATGATACTTACTACTTAAGACTTGCAATAGTTAAATCTGTAACAGGAATTATAAAAGATGTTTTAGTTATTATTTTTTTACTAGGTAATATGTTTTACCAAAGTTGGACCCTAACTCTTTTTGCTTTTTTTGCATTCCCTTTAGCGATCTGGCCCATAAGAAAAATTGGGAAGAGTATAAGAAAAATTACTTACACTATCCAAAACGAAATTGCAGTTTTTTCCAATGTGTTAGCTGAGAGCATTAAAGGTATTAGACAAGTAAAAGCATACTCAAGAGAAAACTATGAAAAACAAAGAGCTTTTGAAACAATTAGTTTCATTCAAAAATATTTTACAAAATCTGCTTTTATTAGCAATCGCTTAAGCCCTTTAATGGAATTTATTGGAAGTTTAGCTGTAGCACTCTCAATTTATGCTGGGGGTGTTTTTGTCTTAAACGAAAGTATGACAACAGGCCAATTTATGAGTTTTTTAGTAAGTCTTCTTCTGGCTTATCAACCAGTAAAGGCACTTGGAAATCTAAATATTAGTGTCCAGGAAGGCCTAGCTGGAGCTGAGAGAATATTTAAACTTTTAGATACAAGCGAAAAAAATATGGAAAATATTTCTCCAAAAAAAACTATAGATCTAGATGGAGACATTGTTTTTAAAGATGTTTCATTTGCATATAACAATAATACAGTACTTGATAAAATAAGTTTAAGAATACCAAAAGGAAAAAAAGTTGCGTTAGTTGGCTTATCTGGATCTGGTAAATCAACGATAGCAAATATAATTTTGCGATTATATGATAATTATTCAGGCTCTATATTAATTAATTCTAAAGATATAAAAGAATTAGATCTGACAGATGTAAGAAATAGTGTTTCAATAGTAACTCAAGAAACAATTTTATTTAATGAAAGTATTTTTAACAATATTAAATATGGAAACCTTAAAGCAACTGATGAAGAGATTAGTTTAGTCGCTAAAAATGCTGGGGTGAGTAGTTTTTCAGAAGAATTGGATCAAAAACTAGACACTGTTATTGGAGAAAACGGCGTAAAATTATCAGGTGGACAACGACAAAGAATTGCTATTGCCCGAGCTCTAATAAAAGATGCGCCACTTTTAATTATGGATGAAGCTACATCTTCTTTAGATAACATAACTGAAAATAAAATTCATGAAACAATAAATAGTCTGATGAATAATAAAACCAAATTAATAATTGCACATAGATTAAGCACAATAGAAGACGCAGACATTATCTACGTTTTAGATAAAGGCAAAATTGAAAGTCAAGGAAAACATGAAGAGTTAATTTCTAAATCAACCATTTATAAAAAATTACAACTAAGAGAACAGTTGGAAAATGAGTTTTAAAAAAAAAATTTTTAAATTTTCTATATCTCAAAAAATTTTGGCATTTATAGGTTACCTATATATCTTATTCGTATGTTACACTTCTAAAATACAGATTATAAACTCTGAATTACCAGAAAAATTGTGGAGAGAGAATAAACCTTTTATTTTAGCATTTTGGCATGGTCAATTGATGATGATAGGATATGTATGGAAAAGTAAAGCTGTGTTAAATATGTTAGCATCTAGCCATAGTGATGGTCGATTTGGTGCATATATTGCAGGTCATTTTAATTTAAAAAATGTTTCTATAATGTCAAAAAATAAATCACCTTCATTAAGGAAAGTATTTAAAATTTTAAAAGATAGAAATTATATTGGTATTACTCCTGATGGACCAAGAGGACCAAATAAGAAAGTCTCAGAAGGAATTATAAAAATTGCAATTCATTCTCAAGTCCCTATTATACCACTTGGTTTTGCTTCAAATAAAAATCTTAAACTTAAATCTTGGGACTCATTTTTAATAACATATCCATTTTCAAAATGTAGATTTGTCTGGGGTGAACCAATTACTATCCCCTCTTCTACTAAAGATGATGATTTAGACAAATATAAGAATTTCTTGGAAGAAAAAATTAATGATTGCATGGAATCAGCAGAAAAAAATCTAAATGCTTAGAATATATCAAATACTCAGTACTCTTCTCATACCAGTAATTATTTTTAATATATTTATTCGCATCTATAGAAAAAAAGAGGACAAACTAAGATTTATTGAAAGGTTTGGAAAACCAACGGTAAAAAAAAATATTGAGAAAAAAATTTTATGGATACATGCAGCAAGTATTGGCGAATTTAAATCTTCAGATTTAATTATAGAACGATATCATAAAGTATTTGATATTTTAGTTACTACAACAACAAAATCTTCAGCAGAATATATTAAGGAGTATTATAAAAATAAAATTATCCATCAGTACATTCCATTTGATGTGTCTATGTGGTGTTCAAGATTTTTAAACTTTTGGAAACCAAATCTGATTCTATGGATAGAGTCAGATATTTGGCCAAATATGCTTAATAAAATTAGAGTTAAAAATATCAATTGTTTATATTTAAATGCAAGGATTTCTCCAACTTCTTTTAAAAAATGGAAAAGTACAAAAAATTTCTACAGAAATTCATTAAAGAGTTTTAATAAAATTTTTGCACAAAGCAAAGATGATAAAAAAAGAATTCAAGAATTAACAAACTTACAAATTGACTATATTGGAAATTTAAAATTAGCTAATAACAAAAACAATTCTTCAATAAATAAAGATCAATCAAATACAATTATGATTGCAAGTACTCATTCTAATGAAGAAAAAGAAATAATTAAATGTATTAAAAAAACAATACATGAATTTAATTTAAAAATTTATCTTGCACCAAGGCATCCAGAAAGAATTAGTACAATTAAGCAAGAATTAAATAAAGAAGGATTTAATATTTCTTTAGAATCTAAAAAAGAATTTGAAGAAAATAATATTGTAATAATTGATAGTTTTGGAAAATTAGATCAATATTTTAAAATTAGTGATTTAGTTATTTTAGGTGGTTCTTTTTTCAAAAATATTGGTGGACATAATCCTATAGAGCCTGCAAGTTATGGATGTGCTATTATTAGCGGTAATTATGTTGATAATTGGACTAATATTTATGAAGATATGGTAAAAGCAAATTCATGTATAATGGTAAATAAGTTTGAAGATATTGATGTAAAGATGAAAGAATTACTAAATAATAATTTTGAAGTAAAAAAAATTCAAGCAAATGCAATTGAGTTTTCTAATAGATCTTTCTTTGAAAAAGAAAAGCTTTTCAAAGACATCGAAAAGTACATTAATTAAAATGCTTAAAGCTCCTAAATTTTGGTATAAAAAAAATGACACATACTTATCAAATTCCTTATATCCACTCTCATTACTATTTAGATTTGGAACAAAAATAAGAAATTTTGTAAGCAGTAAAAAATCTTCTGGAATTCCTGTGATTTGTATTGGCAATATAGTGGTGGGAGGTGCTGGTAAAACACCAGTTGCTTTAAAAATTGGAAATTTATTAAAACTTAATGGATACAATCCTCACTTTGTTTCAAGGGGTTATGGTGGAGTTGAAACATCTAATGTTCTCGTTAAAGAGTGGCATTCGGCAAAAAGTGTTGGAGATGAATCCTTGTTGCTAGCTGAAGTTGCTCCAACTTGGATTGGTCAGGATAGAAATAAATCCTTTATTTTAGCTAAAGAAAAAGGTGCTGACTGTATAATTATGGATGATGGCTTTCAAAATCCAACTCTTCAGAAAGATTTTTCAATTATAGTAATTAATGGTGAACAAGGATTTGGAAATAAACGAGTTATTCCTTCTGGACCTCTTAGGGAAAGCATATCAAGAGGTATTTCTAGAGCAAATTTAGTAATTGTAATTGGTGAAATTGCTCAAGATGTTAAAGATAAAATTCCTAGCACTGTTCCTATTATTCATGCAAAATTTCAAATTAGTACAGATAATAAAATTTATAAAAACCAAAAAGTAACAGCTTTTGCAGGCATTGCTTATCCTGAAAAATTTTATAATTCACTAAGTGAACAAGGCGCTATTTTAGAAAAAAAAATTAGCTATCCAGATCATCATATATTTGATGAAAATGACATGTTAAATCTTGCAGAAAATGCTAATCTTACAAAATCTGTATTGGTTACTACAAAAAAAGATTTTGTAAGAATACCAAAATCATATCGTTCTTTAGTCAGCACACTGAATGGTGAAATCAAATTTGAAGATGAAAATTTACTAAAAGAGATTTTAAGTAATGTACTAGAAAATAAAATTAATGATTTAGGCTTAAAAAATATTAATCAGTCAGATGGTGCTCTTGATGGATCTGTCGCTCTTATCAGTTTAAATGGTATCGAAGAAAAAGTTCCAGTACTTATTCAACCTGGACAAGCAACTGGTACTGTTGGTTTAGCATTTGGTTATGGAAGAACCAAAGGTGTTAAAGATGAAATGCAAATAGGCGTTAATGCATATTCTTTTTACAAACAATCAAATCCCATTCAAATAATTAACGTAAAAGCAACCAATGAGTTTCATGAATTTGCTTGTACTCAGCTTCAAAATACATTAATTGGAAGAGATGAGATTGTAAGAGAAACAACGTTAGAAATTTTTAATACTAAAGATAAAAATTATTGGAACCCTATGACTCAGGTGTCAAGAGATCATAAGGAAATTGATGTAACTTCTGAAAAAGCAGACATGTGGCAAGCTTTCGATAGGTCTTGGGGGCACCATTTTAACTTGTCCATTGATTTAAATGCTTGCACAGGT
>Ga0207916_1000116_pt1 | contig 13247 bp, 17 predicted proteins | sample DeeseametaMP1141_FD_184194 | JGI IMG/M metagenome (GOLD analysis project Ga0207916, IMG submission 184194) | Marine microbial communities from the Deep Indian Ocean - MP1141 (SPAdes) | ecosystem: Environmental > Aquatic > Marine > Oceanic | place: South Indian Ocean | collected 2011-03-05 | reverse complement strand
CTTATTTTATGTTTTCTCAATTGGAGCCATTGTTAATCCTTTGCTGGAGAGTTGCTCATGATATAGCTCTGCCTGTTCAAGATTACCTCTCCATACCTCCGCCGATCCTGTCTTGTCAACTTTGATTGTTAGATCCCATGCCATTTTTTCACTCATGCTTGGAATTATTGTTAGAAGACAATTTGAGACATGCTGAAAAGTATTGAAATTGTCATCAAGAACTATAACCCTTGCTTCTGGATATTTTGCTTTAGATTTTTTTGGATCTAAGACTGTGTCGAGTGAATTAAACATTATTGTCTTTAATAGTTTAATTAAATTAAAATTTAACCTATGTTCTTCAATTGAAAAGTATTGAAAATGTCTCGAGCGTGACTTGAACACGCGACCTGCGGGCTATGAATCCGCCGCTCTAACCAGCTGAGCTACCGAGACATGGAAATATTGTAAGGCATTGGTTGTACTTAATTACCATTTTGAAAATTTATTTGTTTGTGGGCCTCATATATAGCAATTCCGCATGCTACAGAAAGGTTTAGACTTCTAACACCTTTTTGATCATTGTTTCCAGTCTGTATATTCGGCATAAATATTGATATTAAAAAGTCGCTTTTATCAATAATGGAATCGGGTAATCCTGAATCTTCTCTCCCAAATAGCAAAATATCATCTTGCTTAAATTTAAAATCCTTCAAATATAATCCATTTTTTTTACTAAAAGAAATTATTCTTTTTGTTGATTTTGACGCTAAAAATTTTTCAAAATTCTCATACTGATTAACAGTAACTAGAGGCCAATAGTCTAATCCTGCTCTTTTTAAATATTTATCTTCTAGTTTAAAACCCAAGGGCTCTATAAGATTTAAAGGTATGTTAAACGCAGCACATGATCTGGCAATATTACCAGTATTTTGTGGGATTCTAGGTTCAAAAAGAGCGACTTCCAATTTTAAGTAGGTATTTCAATACTTATTTCATCTATTTTGATTGCTCTGCCGTTTATTGCCAGCCAATTATCTTTTGATATTTTGGTTATTCTCTTTTGAAGTTCGCCGATTCTTTCAATATAAGTATTACCAATTTTATATTCAGAGACCAGACTCCAACCTACTTGTTCTCCAACAATAATTGTTATGCTTTTTCTTTTCATTAAGAGACTTATAAGTGAATTCATTTTTGTTGACCATTCATTTTGTTCCTTGCCAATACTTTTCATAACGAATCCGCCAATCGAATCTATTAATAATGGACCTTCTTCTTTCCTTAATGTATTTAATAGATCTGTCGTTTCTATTAATTTCCAATCTTTTGGCCTTCTTTTTCGATGTAGATTAATTTTATCTTGCCATTCTTTATCATCCAAATTGTTTTCAGATAAGGCAACATATGATAATTTTTTTACTTCCTTTGCAAGATGCTCCGCGAATTCACTTTTGCCACTCTTTGTCCCCCCTGTAATAAAAACTATATAAGATGAATATTCACTAATACTTAAATCCTTGGCATTCATAAATTCTCTATTATTTAGAGAAATACCACCATGTTGCTAAAGGAATAATTGTGGCAGCAATTAACAAACCTATAACTATATAAGTAGCAGTTGAACTCTCAGTATCTTTTGATCTCATAGTGTTAAAATTTGGATCCACTACAGGGTTGTCAATAGATGAAGGCTGACTTTTTTCGTAATTTATAACAGTCTTCTGTTGAGTAATACCAAAATATTTATTTATGCTAATAATTTCATTTGCATATGTAGTCGAGGGGATAAGAATAAAAATTAAGCCAGTAAAGATAAGAGAAAGTATATATTTATTGATTTTTAGGTTCATTTTGAAAGGTTTTGGTTAATTATATATTAAAAACCATATGTTTGAGTAATTTTAAATGTACTAAACAATATAATATTTGCATAATTTAATTAGAAATAACATATTTAAAATATGGGATTCAATGGGAAATCATTAATATTAGTTGGTGCAATACTCTTTATTTTTCAGATAGCAAATTTCATTTCAATAGAAACAATCACTCCTGAGCTTGAAAGAGCACAAGTGTTAGCCGCAATAGCTTCATTAATTATTATTTTGATAGGCTTTTTATTTAAACAATTCGAACCATTAGCTGGTGAGAAAGCTGCTTTAAAAGGAGAAAATATGTTTCTCTTCGATAAAAACATGCCGGATGAAGTTATTGATGAACTTGCATGGGGTTCTGAAGCAATATTAACTTCCACAGCAGCAGCAGCAATATTAATCCACAATGATGGAGTTAATATATTGAGGAGGGGAATCATTTCAAGTAATGAATTTAAACCTGGGGAAACTTGTCTGAGATCTATAAAAGATATGAAATTAATATCATTAGCAAACACTAAATTTTATCCTGGAAGAGATGAATTTTTTAATTTTTGTGCCGAAATTCCATCTATCTTAGTTGTACCTATAAATAATAAGGCTTTTATATTGATAGGAGGCTGGAGTGCTAAGTGTTTTACGAAGTCTGATGAAAAATGGATTAATAACTGGTCCAAAAAAATTAATAATATTTTCTCAAAAAATAAAATTTAAAAATATATTATTGATTTAACTCTTTTATCTTTTGCTTCAAAGCTTACTGATTCAGTATTTAAATTATAGAAAGCATTTTCTGAGTTTATTTCATATTTATTTTCGTTATTTTCATCTTTAATTATATATTTTACTGGATTGAAAAATTCAATTATGTTATCTGAACCCAATATGGCTTTTCCTGAATTTAAGATGATATTTTGATTTTCAAATCTTATATTACCCTCTAATAGATAGTTAGTATTTTCTATATTCCAAATAAAATTATCAGCATATAAAAAATCCCCATCTTTTTTAAGAGTTTTTAATTTAACATTCCCTTTCAATTTCAGGAGTTTATTGTTGTCTGATAATGTAGATTCTTCTGAAGTTATAATATATTTAGTTTCTTCCCCATTGAGAGTATTAATGATAGGGTTTTTTAAATCAAATTTTAATTCAATATTGTCATAACTTGAATTTGGACTGGTAATTGAATATATTTTATCTCCACTTTTAGAGAAAATAGTCATATCTAAACTTTCTATTTTTTGTATTACTTTATTTTCATCAATTACATTTGGGGCGCAACCAAGCATAAATAATGGAAGGAAAATTATTAATCTATAAATGTTGCTCATACTCCAGTTTATTTATGATTGGAGTGGGTTTAGGAAGACTTGAGTTACTTACTAATAATCCCCAACTTAATTGTTGCTTCCAAGGAATTTCTTCTCTGTATATAGAACCAAGTTGCTCATTAATTTTTGTAGATAATTCGGGCAATAAAGGTATTAATAACAATCCTATTATTCGGGTACTTTCTAAAACGTTATAAATAATTTGTTTAACTAGAGGTAGATTATCTTTATCTTTTATTAACAGCCATGGCTGATTATCATTCAAATACAAATTTGTATTAATTGCTAAGCTAAGGACTTCATTAGCTGCTAGATCTAATTTGTAGTTATCAAAGTTATAAATATAGTTTTCGACTGCAATTTTGGCAGAATTCTCTAATTTATTTTCACTTAAAATTTTTTCATTATTTGGCACTTTATTATCAAACCATTTTCTAGACATAGATGATGTTCTATTTAATAAATTACCAATTGTATTAGCTAAGTCATTATTGATAATGTCAACAAATCTTTTATCTTGAAAATCTCCATCATTTCCTAGTGATATGTCTTTAATGAGGTACCACCTTACAGGATCATTTCCATATTTTGTAAGCAATAAATCAGGGTCGAGTACATTTCCCAAGCTTTTACCCATTTTTTGCCCCTCTCTTGTAAGAAACCCATGCCCAAAAACCTTTTTAGGAACTTTCATATTGGCAGAAATGAGCATTGCGGGCCAATATACAGCATGGAATCTCAGAATATCTTTACCAATAAAATGAACATCAGCTGGCCATCCTCCATTAATTGATTTTTCCAATGAATGTTCTGTCGCATCAGCGCTAATGGCGCTTACATATCCAAGTAAAGCATCAAACCAAACATAAAAGGTATGGTTATCGTAACCAGGGACAGGAATTCCCCATGAGACATTTGTTCTTGAAATTGAAAAATCCTTTAAACCTCTAGATACAAAATTTATAATTTCATTCTTTCTTTCTATTGGCTCTATAAAAGAAGGTTCGTTGATTATTTTCTCAATTTCTTTTTGATATTTTGAAAGCCTAAAAAAGAGATTCTCTTCATTTTTCCATTCTAGATTTTTTTGATGTATGGGACACTTGTATGTTGATGAGTTTTCTGGATTATCTTTAAATTCTTCACAACCGACACAATACCAACCTTTTTGAACTCCCATATAGATATCATCTGATGCTTTTACTCTTTCATAAAATTCATTAACAACAAATTCATGATTTTTTGAGCTTGTTCTTATAAATTTATCAAAGGATATATTCCAATTTTTCCAATTATTATTAAAGACTTCTGAGATTTCATCACAATGTGATTTTGGTTCAATACCCTTTTCATTAGCTGTTCTTTGTATTTTCAAACCATGTTCATCAACACCAGTGATGAAAATAACATCTTCACCTGCAAGCCTTTTATACCTAGCTATTGAGTCACAAATTATTGTTGTATATACACTTCCTAAATGAGGTTTATCATTAACATAGTATAAAGGTGTAGTAATGACAAAAGTCATAAAGCTTTTATATTAATACTAACAGATATTTTTTAAACTAATAACAACCTATTATATTTATTATCTTATTAATAAATAAACTCTAAAAGATTACTATCATTTATAATATATTTAACTTTATATATTTTATTACTATATATTTCTATTGATACAAAAAGAGTAATAAGTATTTCTAGTGAATAATCTGGAAAATAAACCAAAGCAATATTTTTTTTATGATTAATCCACTTAACGAATATTATTTTATAAAAAGGTTTTTTTTCATTCTTAAAAAATAATGTTAAATACTTAAATTTATCATTTTTAAATATATTATTATTCTCTGATTGTCTATTCTTTGAATAATCAATAATCTTAGAGACTGAATCTTTACTTAGAACTTCGTAATTATTAATTTTATTATAGACTTGCCTTTGTATAATTAAATCAAGATATCTTCTTAATGGTGATGTACATTGTACATACATTTTAAGGCCTAATGATTCATGGATTCCTGGCTTAGTAGTTATGTAACTTCTTCCCATATATTGTTTTAATATTATATATTTAATATCACTATCATTGTATCTATTAAGTATTTCAGATGGATTGCAGTTTAATTTTTGAATCCTAAATGCAGCTGCTAAATTATATTTATTTATAAATAAACTTGTTACATAACCCATTAATATCATTGATTCTGCAACTATAATTTGTGATATTGTTTTCTCTAATTTAGTTAGTATAATCTTATCCTCATATAATTTAATTTTACTATTAGGACTTTCAAAAATAATTGCTCCTTGTTTCTTTCTGAATGTAATACTTTTTTCTAATAAATTTTTAATCTCAATTAATTCTATTTCTTCTTTAGGTTCTATTTCTAATATTTCATTTGCATCTTCATATGTTAATTGATATTTTGGTTTTATTATTGCTTCAGTTATTTCATATTTATTTATTGATCCATCGTCATTGAATTCTATTGCTGCACTAATAGTTTCTGAAACTTTATTTTGAGCTAGATTTGCCTTTTCAAGAATATCTTTAGGTAGCATTGGGACATATTGATCAATTAAATATAAACTGCTATTTCTCTTTCTTGCATTTAAATCAACATTAGAGTCATGCAAAAAGAGTTTGCATGGATTACTAATATGTATCCATAAATTTTTTTTATTTCCTTCTTTTATTTCTAATGAAATAGCGTCATCAACCTCATGTGGATCATCAGAGTCAATAATATATGTTTTTAAATTAGTTAAATCTTTCAAATATTTGAGATATTAATTATAGTGCCAACTATATTCAATATGAAATTATCCTTCAGGATTTACGAAGGGTAAAAGAGCTACAATTCTGGCTCTCTTTACAGCTAATGTAAGATCTCTTTGTTGCTTAGAGGTTAAACCTGTCATCCTTCTTGGTAGGATTTTGCCCCTCTCAGTTATGAATTTTTTTAGTAGTTCTACATCCTTATAGTCAATAGGATCTCCAGGTTTGATAGGTGATAATTGTTTTTTAAAAATTGAATTAGGCATGATTTAATTTGATTTGATTACTTAATTTCTTTGTGAATTGTCATTCTGTTTAAATGAGGATTAAACTTTTTTAGTTCTAATCTTTCAGTTGTATTTCTACGATTCTTTTCAGTAGTATATCTTGAGACACCATTTGATCTCTTAGGATCTGTGCTTGTCCTAGCTTCAGTACATTCCAGGGTCACTACAACTCTTGTCCCTTTTTTGGCCATTTTAATTAATACTTTATTGTATAATTTTCTATTGTACATCTTCAACAAACTTTTTTGAAGATATACTCATTTCTTTTATCATCATTGATTAAAAAATATATATGAAAGTTTCTCAAAATTGGTTGAAAAATTTAGTAGAAATTACTTCTACTCCTGAAGATCTCTCTGAGAAATTGTCTATTGGTGGATTTGAGGTTGAATCATTAGAAGATTGTTCAGAAAATGTAAATGGTGTTGTTTTAGGTAAGGTATTATCTGTTTTAAAACACGAAGGATCTGACAAACTTTCAATTTGCCAAGTCGATATTGGTAATTCAAAGAATTTACAAATTATCTGTGGTGCGCGCAATATTAAACCAAATATTTATGTTTATGTTGCTACTGTCGGCGCGAAATTAAATGCAGTTGATTTAACTATTAAAAGAAGTGAAATTAGAGGTGTCATGAGTGAAGGAATGATATGTTCACTGCAGGAACTGGGTTTAGAGGACTCTAGCGAAGGGATAGAGATCATTGATGAAGATTTAGCCTTAAAACATGAATTGGGCACTCCAGGGTCTGACTTGCTTCAATTAAATGATTTTATATATGATTTAGCCATTACAGCTAATAGACCTGACGGAATGTCTGTTATAGGTATAGCCCGTGAAATTTCTGCCCTTTTAGAATCCACCTTAAATTTTCCAGAATTAAACCATAAATACAATATTCATTTACTTAAGGGAATTAAACTTTGTCCAGAGGCTATAGAATCTAATTGCATTTATACAATAAGCTGCATTGATGGAGTAAATGGAGAGAAATTATCGCCAAATTGGCTTAAAGACCGTATAGAAAAATCAGGTATAAAATCTATTAATCTTCTAGTTGATTTGACAAATTATATTCTTTTAGAACAAGGTCAACCTTTGCATGCGTTTGATAAAGATAAACTGTCAAACTTAATTGGTAAGGAAGTTTCTCCAGAAGATTTCTCTGTAAGAAAAGGCAAGGATAACGAAAGCCTTATTTGCTTAGATGGTAAAGAATATGACTTAAATGACAATATCACAGTTATTACTTGTTGTGATAAACCGGTAGCTATTGCTGGGGTGATAGGCGGTTTAGAGACTTCTGTAACTAATACTACCTCATCTATTTACCTTGAAGGCGCTGTTTTTAATCCAGTTACTATAAGAAAATCTTCAAAGGCGGTTGGCATAAGAACAGAATCTAGCAGCAGGTATGAAAAAGGGATTTCATCAAAAAATACAATAAGTGCAGTAACAAGGGCAATTAATCTTTTAGAAGAATATTTTTCTATTAATTCACCAATCATCAATACTTCCAATTTAATAAGTAATGAGGATATATTTATTAAACTACGGAGAAATCGAATACATAAAATTCTTGGTCCATTAATAATTAACGATCAATTTGAAAAAAGAAATTTATCTGATAATGAAATAGTTGATAAATTAACACTCATAGGTTGTACTTTAAAGAATAAAGAATATGGCTGGGATGTAGCAGTAATTCCTAATAGATCACATGATTTAATAAGAGAAATAGATTTAATTGAAGAAATAGCGAGATTAATAGGGTATGACAGATTCGACTTAAAACTTCCTAATCCAATTAAGCCTGGAAAATTGTCATCAGAACAGTTGGCATTGAGAAAAGTAAAAAATGGTTTTATAGAAAACGGTTTTAACGAGGTACTAAGTTACTCTCTTGTTCCTGAAGATAATGAAAAACTTATAAAGATTTCTAATCCTTTGTTATTAGAAACAAGCTGTCTTAGAGATAATATCTGGAAAGAACATTTGGAGATAGTGAACCGTAATATAAAAGCTGGACAAGCAAGTTGTTATATATTTGAAATTGGAAATGTTTTTCAAAAGAAAACTGAGTTCATTCAAGAAGAAGTTCTGAATGGTGCGATTTATGGAAATAAAAAATTTGGAAAATGGATAAATTCGGGTAAGGATAACGATCTTAATTATTACCAGGCCAGAGGAAAGTTAAAGGAGGCTTTATCATCTTTGAACATAAAAATTGAGGATAAACCTACTGATTCAATTGATTTTCTTCATCCAGGAAGAACAGCGAAATTAGTTATTGAAGGGAAAGATGCAGGTTATTTTGGTGAAATACATCCCAAACTAATATTAGAAAAGAAGTCATTAAAAAAAGTTTATTTATTTAACATAAATGTTTCTAACCTCTTGGGAGCTAGTACAAGAAAAAATAAATGGATTCCAATATATAAGCAATACCCAATTGTTCCGAAAATGGAAAGGGATATAAATTTTGTTTTCAGTAAGAAATTTTTAATTAGCGAAATAACATCACAGATAAGAAAAACAGGAAAAAATCTCTTAGAGGATGTAAATTTACTTGATGTTTTTGAAGATACTAAATTTGGAGATGATCATATAAGTTATACATTTAGATTATCTTATAGAGATAAAGATAAAACATTACTGGACTCGGACATTACATCAATACATTCAAATATCATTTCTAATGTTGAAAAATGTTTTAATACTAAATTGAGGAATTAATTGTATTGTTAATCTCATATAAGACTATTAATTAGTCTATATATAATTCTTATATAAGATAAATAATAATCCTATAAAACTAATTAATGTTGTATGATAAAGTCCATGATAAATTTACTATCTCTACTTCTATCTTCAGTGCTGTGGGTACAAGTTCCTCAGTGGTCAGATGATTGGTCAAAATGTGCTGTTGACATACCAGATGCTTCATGTCATTGGTATATAACTGCACCAGATAATACTTTTGGGGAAGGTTTTGATTGGGCTAGCGCCCCTTGGTTTGATGCTAACGGATTAAGTGATGTCCCTAGTATTGATAAACAAACTGCCATTGAAAAGCTTCAATCTAAGTAGTACTGTCTTTAAGGCAGTACGGTTGGAAATATAAGCCACTTATAGCAGTACTTTTTAACCGTTATTAATTTCTTGGACATTGAAAGGACATGATTTATTGTTTCATTGTTCAATTTTAATTTTTCCCATACATTAAGCAGGTTGTGTGTGATTTATTCAAATAAAAAATTAGTCATCTTACTTTTCTATTATAAGACTATTAAATAGACTAATAATTAGTCTTATATAAGAATAAGTATACTAATTTCTATATAGATTTTTTAGTAATTGATACGCGTCATTTAATTTTCTCATTTGATCTGTTGATCCTCCTGCATCTGGATGCGTCTCTAAGGCTATTGATTTATATGCCTCCCTAATTTTACGGAACGTATGAGCAGATCCTGCGGATGTTGATAAATTCAATAATTTAAGTGCTCCATGTACTGTCATTGTTGAGTCCAAAGTTTCAAATGAATTTGATCTATTATTTCGCTTAAATCTACTTACAAACCTTCTCATAAGTGTTGGTATTCTATTTATCAGATCTGATGTAGCAAAAGGGTCTTCTAAAACGCCAATCATTAATAAAACAATTTCAAGGGATGGATTTTTCTTTATCCAAAATGGGCATAATTCTGACATTAATTTATTGGCTGCACTCCACGTAAAGGGTAGATTTTCAGTTCCATCAAGATTTGGCCATATATCCCTTTCAAACCAATCCATCGAAGCTTCTACTACATGATCATTAGGAACTGATCCATATAAGGTTTTCCAATGACTAATTAACTCAATTCGACATTTTATTAATTCAGTTTCTTTAATTGTATTAATTTGAATATCATTAATATTCTCCTTTAATTTTTCACTATTAATACTTCTTCTTAGATTCTTTACTTTTTTTTCAACAAAATTGGGAAGGCTTATGTTTGAGTTGGCTTTTTCTTTATATTGATTGTTATTTGTAAATCTTTTATTCAAAGATATCTCATTAACTTCTTTTTTTACGTCTGATTTAATTAATACCAATGCAGTATCTTCATCAATATTTAAATTTTCTTTATTATTATTCTCGTTAAAGTCTATTTCTTGCTGTTGGTTCTTAGGTAGTAAATCATCTTCTTGAAGAAGTTCTTTAAGTATCTTTTCTATTACAGGTCCTCTTGCTCTAAATCCCCACTCTTTTCGTAATTGATCAAACCTGGAAATTAGTTCCTCAGGTAAATCAATTGAAATTCTTTTTGTATTTGAATTTTCAGGAATATTCAATAATATTTTCTTGAATAGTATGGAATTTATTTAATTTTATTCAAAAAAAATTGAAAGTCCATACGGAATATTGTTTTTAAATTAAAACCAATTTATTTTCATGTCACAAGTCAATTAAGTATCTTTTTATAATAAAAATAAAAAATGTTTAATTGTTATTTCAAGTCATCTAAAGAAAAAAAGAGTTTTTATCAACATAAGAAATTAGAAATGCTCAATTATATTAAGGATTCACTTGAACGTAAAATTGCCTCCGTAACAGCATCTATAGAAGTTCTAGAAAGCCAAATAAGCAGGGATAAGGAAGTAGAAGTAACTAACTAGTATTCAAACAAAACTTTCTAGAAGTTTTTCAGGGCCAAATTTCTTTAAATAATTAATATTTGAATTTTCAGTTACTAATAGATATCCTGCAAATCCTAAACCGTTAATACTGAAACCATGAATATGATCATTTTTTCTTTTTATAATAGCGATCCATTTATTAGTTATTAAAATATTGTAAGGATATATCGGTTTCTTATCACTAATAGGGTTCCCAAGTCCTAATTTCTTGCATAATTCTAAATAAAATTCAAAAAGAGATGATGAATTTTCTAAAAAATTAAATTTGGATACAATAATATTTTTTTTAAGCTTACTATTTATTTCTTGATATGAATTCATTTCTAAAAACCACTTTTCTCTAGGGCATGATATCTCACCTCTAGATCTACGCAGAAGTTGAAAATGCCTGTGAGGTTGACTTGCACCCGCAATTGGAGAACTATTGAAAAACCATAATCCACTAGTATCTTTATTAACTTGTTGGATCGCTCTCCAATCTTTAATATCTAACCATCCATTTTGAGGTTTCCATTCATTTGTAATAAGTAAAATATGACCTTTTTGTACAGGGTACTTATTTAATATTAGTTGATGATTATCACCAATTTTATCAATTTCTAGTATCTTTTCCCAAGGACAAAATGGATTCTGCTTAGGACCATAAATTTTTTTTTTATTAAATTTTGAAGTATCGAGTTTCCTAATTATGAAGTCGTCTTTTTCATATAAATCTCTTGTAATAATATCAGTTTTGAGAGGATATAATGATTCATCATCAATTGATAATCGAGTTTGTTCTAGTGCTTTTTTCCAATATATTTCTAAACTCATTTAAAAAAAATTATCATAATCATTTTAAAAAAAAAAATAAACTTGTAATTACTTTTTATTAAATTGATATTCTTTCAATTTTTCCAGAGGTACTGATTCTAAGACTACAATATTCGTTGATTCTAATATGACTTTTGGTGCAAGACCGTCTAATAATGCTTGCTTCCACCTATCAAGACAAATACACCAATGATCACCATCCTTTAGTCCTGGGAAGGAATAAATAGGCATGGGAGTTATTAAATCATTACCTTGTGATTTACTATATTTCAGGAAATTATCATCCATTACACAACATATGGAATGATTCCCTCCATCATTTTTGTCATAGTTGCAAAATCCATCTCTGAACCACCCTGTCATAGGTGTGCAACTACAAATCTCAATTTTTTCTCCAAAGACATTTAACTGATCTTGATTATTTATGGTCATAGATTTTTTTAATAATAATAAAACACCAACATTTCTTTAAAAAAGGTTGACGAGTATGGGGGGTAAGGAGGTAATAATTCTAATAAGGTTTTTTTCATTATGGATTGGGACTTTACTGAAAACATTGCATTTAAAGCTCTTTATGAAGCTTTTAAAGATAGTGATGAAACTTCCGCATTAGAATTTTTATCTAGTGATGGTGCTTCATATTATCTTGAGTTAACACAGGATGCCGCGGGTGAGGGACTTGATCTGGGTGATAATGAAACGATGGAAGAACTACAGGAAGAAATTATTGAATATTTAGAAAACAACTAAAAATTTAGCTTAAGCGCTGAAATATTTAGCTTTTGAGTGTAGTGAAATGATAGCTGTAGTACTTTGTTCTGGATGAAGTTGTTCAGATTCATCCATGGTCAAGTTTATTCTTTTTGCATCCAACAATGATAATTGTATGTTTGAATCAGATACTTTTGGACATGCAGGATAACCAAAAGAATATCTAGCTCCTCTATATTTTTGAGCTAGTATTTCTCTATTTTTGTCTGGTTCTTCAGTCCTAAAACCACATTCAATACGAATTAATGCATGGACATACTCAGCTAGAGCTTCTGCTAATTGCACTGTAAGTCCATGGAATAATAAATAATCGCTATATTTATCTTCTTTAAATAATTTTTGAGAATATTCACTAGCAATATCACCCATTGTTACTGCCTGCATAGGAAATATATCTATTGGTTTATCATTTTTTAAATCACAATAGAAATCAGCTATGCAAAGATTATTCCCAGATTTTTGTCTTGGAAAATTGAATTGGGAAATTTTGTTTAATGATTTATCATCAAATAGTAAAATACTATTATCTTTTCTACCACATCTGAAATATCCATAAACTGCTTTTGGTGAAATAAGTTTTTTATCGACAATTGTCTCTAACCATTTATCTAACAAAGGTTTAGCAAATAAATCCAGATAATTATTGTATTCATCTACGCTTTGGTTTTTTCCTTTTTTTATTTGCCATTGTCCGCTAAATAGAGCTTTTGTATCTAA
>Ga0207916_1000112_pt1 | contig 13337 bp, 8 predicted proteins | sample DeeseametaMP1141_FD_184194 | JGI IMG/M metagenome (GOLD analysis project Ga0207916, IMG submission 184194) | Marine microbial communities from the Deep Indian Ocean - MP1141 (SPAdes) | ecosystem: Environmental > Aquatic > Marine > Oceanic | place: South Indian Ocean | collected 2011-03-05 | reverse complement strand
GAAATACACTGGAAACACAATTTTGATGAAACAACCTGTTCATTCTTTTCTCTTGAGACATCATTGGAAAGACTGGAGTCTTCTTGACTGGTGGCAAATTCCAGAGAAAATTCGTGAAGAAACTCGTCATACTCTGGGTGCACTTAATGCCCTGCTTAATTATGTCCACGGCGGAACCCGTTCTGACCCTCGTTTTACAGACAAGGTGGTGCTGGCCGGAGGTAGTGTTGGTGCAGCATTTCCGGCTATACTTACCAGTTTTGTACCGGAAAAAGTTGCAGGATTGATGGTTGTCTATGGATTCACAAATTTTCAGCATGTAATTCAACCACTATTGTTTAGTCAAGGATTATTACATTTCGATTTAACTGAAAATTCAGCAGATTTTAGCACAAAAATAAAAATCTCCGGAGTACGTCTGCTTTCACATATCTTGTCATTTGTCCTGGGGAATATCTTGAAATATGGAGAAATGGAGTCATATTTACCTGATATTTACCAGACACCAATCCATTTTATCAACGGCACAAATGATCCTTTAGTTCCGCCTGAAGCGTACCTCCCAATGTGGAAAAGTGCTCCTGAACCTAAAAGTGAAAAATGGGTTGAAGGAGGCCATTTTAATCCAAGAGCCCTCAAAGACATGCTCAATATCGGCAAGTTGATGTACGAATGGGCTGAAAAACAAGGTATCCGCTCCTGTTATCCTCACATCAAATAGTACCCTGCCATCTACGTAATTACTTCTTTTACAGCAAAAATTAAAGCAACATTTACCAGCTTGGCTGGTACACTGTGTTTGTTGTTTAAACTATTGTTTTAATTAAAACCTGCTGTCACTACCGTTCATGTTCATATTCCTTGTTGTTTTGGGCTAATAATTATAGAATCTAACTGACGAAATATAGTTTTATACAAAAGACAAACCTGCGATTCTTTACTGAAGACTGAAGAGTGACTCAAAGTTGGAGAGACATATGACAAAAAACTCCGGAATCATTGTCACTCTCAAAGCAGCAGCCACACTTGATGGTAAAATAGCCACTGCAACCGGTCATTCAAAATGGATTACAGGTGAAGCAGCAAGGCAAAAAGGTCACGAATTAAGAAATGAAAATGATGCTGTTTTAGTAGGTATCAATACCGTGCTTGCAGATGATCCTGAATTGACCGTTCGTGGCATAGACGGAGGAAGATCACCAGTCCGGATTGTTTTGGATTCAAAAGGACGCATCCCGGAACAAAGTCGTGTTTTTCAAGAAGATGGAGTACCTGTTGTAATTGTTACTGGAAATCATGCACCTTTGCGTAAATGGCCGGAATTAGCTGAATTAACGATTTTAACTGCTCCCACTAGAACTCCGGACATATTGTGGGTACTTTCGGAAATACGTAAGCTTGGTATGAACAGTCTACTGGTAGAGGGTGGAAGCCTGATTCACGCCAGCTTTATAAAAAGCAATACAGTAGATCAGCTTGCATTATTTCTTGCACCCAAAGTAATCGGAGGACAGGAAGCTTTGTCTTGGTGCGGAAATTTGGGTGTCGATTCCTTAGATGATGCTCCTCAAATGGAAATCAGCTCAGTGACTGCTCTGGGAGAGGACTGGATGATTTCAGCAATAATAAAATAACGTGTCATTCCGCTCCTTTAATCTGTTATCGGTTTATGCTGTGCTGAGTGGTTCATGAGAAAAGCCACCTGAATTTTCATGGAATGTCACATTTAGTTAGCATCTGTACTTGGCATTAAACATTTGTTATTACAAATCATATTTTATATTCGTTTGTATAATTTAAGCTAAAATGACAACTAAAGACGATTTTTTTAATTCTATTGAGGACGCGATTAAAGCCATTGCTCGTGGTGAAATAATTGTAGTAGTAGACGATGAGGACCGTGAAAACGAAGGTGATCTGATTTGTGCTGCTGAAGCAGCTACTCCGGAAATAATTAATTTCATGGCAAAATATGGACGCGGACTTATCTGCCTCCCCCTTGATGCTGAAACTGTAGAACGACTGAATCTGCCATTAATGGTGAGCAACAATAATGAAACAATGGGCACCAACTTTACGGTCAGCATTGAGGCCTCTGTTGGAGTAACAACAGGAATTTCTGCTGCAGACCGTGCCCGGACAATTAAAACTGCAATAGACCCTGAATCCACAGTTCACGACATTCGCAGTCCAGGTCATGTCTTCCCTTTGTTAGCTCGCCAAGGTGGAGTACTGCGAAGGGCCGGACATACTGAAGCTGCTGTTGACCTTGCACAAATGGCCAAGATGCTGCCTGGTGGAGTAATTTGTGAAATCATGAATGAAGACGGAACAATGTCCCGTGTTCCAGAACTAAGAAAATTTGCAGATCATCATGGATTACTGATCATTACAATTAAAGACCTGATTGAATACAGAAAGCGTAATGAAACACTGGTTATTAAAAAAGCAGAAGCATCGCTGCCTTCCAAATTTGGGGAATTTCAAGTGATTGGTTTTCAAAGTGTTCTCGATGACAGCGATTATGTCGCCCTTGTCAAGGGTGAATGGGAAGAGGATGAACCGGTACTGGTACGTGTTCATTCTGAATGCCTGACTGGTGATGTATTTGGTTCATACCGATGCGACTGCGGACCTCAACTTCATGCTGCAATGGAGATGGTGGAAAGTGAGGGCAAAGGAGTTATCCTTTATTTACCGCAGGAAGGACGAGGAATTGGATTAATCAACAAACTTCAGGCATATAAACTCCAGGAAGAAGGAGCAGATACCGTTGAAGCAAATAAGAAATTAGGTTTTAAAGACGATTTGCGTGATTATGGTATGGGTGCACAAATGCTGTTTATGCTGGGTGTTCGCCGGATGCGCCTGATGACTAATAATCCGCGTAAAATAGTTGGAATTCAGGGGCATGGTCTGGAAGTAGTGGAAAGGGTACCACTTGAAATTCAGACCAATCCTGGAAATAAAAAATACATGCATACCAAAAAACATAAACTGGGTCACATTCTGAATATTTGAATTTATCTGCTAATTCATTTATCTCAATTGTCGATTATTTGTTTTCCACCTAAATACAGTAACATGACTACATATTTATGCATGATTTGTGAATGTGAGTTGAGTGACCTTGTTGACAATTTTATCAAATTATTTTTTTGATATTCTTCACGGAAGATTTCTGTGAAAGTAATTTTAGTTAGAGAATAAACTATGACTGTAACACAACCAGAATGGGTTGAGGCCCTCAAAAGACCGGCTGCATATCTGCTGAAAAGCCCGGAAAAAATAAAACTTCTGGAAACTACAACATCATATTTGTTTAGGGCAGATGACTGGCTTTACAAGATTAAAAAAGTGGGTAATGAGTACCCGACATTAGCAGTCAAAGAAGCCTTTTGTCGTGAAGAGTGTGCTCTTAGCCAACGTTTTAATCCAAACTGGGCAGTGGAGGTCCTTCCGGTCAATGAAAATAATGGTGACATTAAATTTGGAGGAACAGGAGGAACAACAATCGAGTATGCCTTAAAAATGGGAGCACTCCCGGATCAGTGGCTGCTCGCCCAACTGCTGGACAAAAATAAAATTACAACAAATAATATGGTTGGCATTGCAACCAAAATTGCAGATATTCATGCAATGTCTCCTGCAAAAGACAAAGAAGCAGAAACCGGAAAACCTGAGCCTTTTCGGGCCCAGTGTGACGATTTGCTTTTTCAGTTGAAACGCTATTTTGAGGCATCCCTGACACAGCCGATCTTAGATATGATCAGACATCCTCTTGAAAAGTTTATAGACGACAACAAGCGTCTTTTCACCAAGCGTATACGCAATGGCAGGATTGTGCTGGGACATGGAGCTTTTTTACCAGAACACATTTTCTTGAACGGCGATGTGATTCGTTTTATCAGTCCACAGGAAATACAGAAGAAATTGGCAGTTCTAGACGTGGCAAATGACGTTTCGTCCTTAACAGTTGAACTTACCAGATTGGGGAAAACTGAGCTGTTAGATTCATTTGTAAAGCAGTATATTGAAATCTCAAAAGATAAAGATTTACTAAAAATGCTTCCAGTTTATCAAACCTATTGTGCACTAAAACAGGGTGTAAAAACTTGTGAACTGAAAGTAGCACAAAAAGATGAAAGTCTTGGTACTTTAGCCATGGATTATTTCAATCTTGCTGTCAGGTTTTCAAGAGAAATCCCAAGGAATTAACGTTTGTTTTACTTTTTTGTTTAGTTTAAGACGCCCACCGAAATTTATAAGACAATCCAGCTACAATTTATCAAAAAAATGAAAGAGGTTTCCAACAAACTCAGCTTTGCGCAGATGGAAGAAGAAATTCTAAATTTCTGGCGCCAAAAAGATATTTTTAAAAAATCAATCGATGAACGTCCAAAAGACAAGCCGTTCAGCTTTTACGACGGACCTCCTTTTGCAACCGGACTTCCACATTATGGGCACCTCTTAGCAGGAACCATCAAGGATGTTATTCCACGTTACAAAACCATGAGGGGCTTCCGGGTTGAACGTCGTTTTGGTTGGGATACACATGGTTTACCTGTGGAATTCGAAGTGGAGCAGAGTCTTGGTTTAAATGGTCGGCATGAAATTGAAAATTTTGGTGAAGGAAACTTTAATGAGGAGTGCCGTTCTATTGTTTTACGCTACACTGGTGAATGGCGCGAAACTGTGGAACGCATGGCACGCTGGGTTGATTTTGACAATGACTACAAAACCATGGACATTGATTTCATGGAGTCGGTCTGGTGGGTTTTTAAGCGACTTTGGGAAAAGGGCCTGATTTATGAGGGCGTGAAGGTGGTACCTTATTCCTGGAGGGTTTCCACTCCACTTTCAAATTTTGAAGCAAACCTGAATTACAAAGAAATTCAGGACCCTTCCGTCACTTTACGCTTTAAAATCAATGGAGAAGAAAACTTGTATTTTCTTGCATGGACGACAACTCCCTGGACATTACCTGCCAATATGAGCCTCTGCGCAGGGTCTAAACTAACATATTGTAAAATCAGAGATAAAAAAAGTGGGGATTGTTATCTCCTTACTAAGAATCGAATCGAATCAAATTTTGATGATGGAAGCTATGAAGTTCTGACTGAAATGAAAGGTTCTGAATTAAAGGGAATGACTTATGAACCACTCTTCGATTTTGCAAAAGCCAAAGTGGATACTACCAATGCCTGGTCTGTGCAGTTGGATGATTATGTCACTGACGAAAGCGGGACAGGGATCGTACATTTAGCCTGTTTTGGAGAAGACGATGTACGGATTTTTCAGCGAGAAAATATATCTATTTTTGATCCAGTGGATGACGAAGGCAATTTTATGGATTACATGGAATTTATCGCAGGAATGAATATCAAAGATGCCGATAAATCTATTGTCAAGCGCCTGAAAGAAGAACATAAAATGTTCCGCCATGAGACAGCACAACACAGCTATCCATTTTGCTGGCGTACAGATACACCCTTGATTTATAAACCGATTTCTACATGGTTTGTAAATGTTGAGGCAATAAAAGACAGAATGGTTGCTCACAACAAAACTGTACATTGGGTGCCAGGGCACATTCGTGACGGACGTTTCGGAAAATGGCTGGATAATGCGCGTGACTGGGCCATCAGTCGAAACCGTTTCTGGGGTACTCCGCTTCCAGTTTGGAAGAGTGAAGACGGCGATGTCTGGTGCTTCGGTAGTGTTTCTGAACTGGAAGAAGCTTCCGGAGAAAAAATTACTGACCTGCACAAACATTTTGTGGATCCATTGGTTATTGAAAAAAATGGAAAAACATACAGACGTGTTCCGGAAGTCCTAGATTGCTGGTTTGAGTCAGGATCAATGCCATATGCTCAGGAACACTATCCGTTTGAAAATAAAGAACGCTTTGAAGCAAACTTTCCTGCAGATTTTATTTGTGAGGGATTAGACCAGACACGTGGCTGGTTTTACACACTTGCTGTTTTAGGATCTGCATTATTTGACACACCGGCTTTCAACAATTGTGTAGTGAATGGTCTTATTCTGGCTGAAGATGGAAAGAAAATGAGCAAAAGGCTGAAAAACTATCCGGATCCTAATGAAATGCTGAACAAATATGGTGCAGACGCGGTCCGTCTTTACATGCTCAACAGCCCGGCAGTCCGTGGAGAAGATTTGCGTTTTACAGAAAAAGGATTAGTTGAAACAACAAGACAGCAACTCCTGCCACTTTGGAATGCACTCGTTTTTCTCAGTACCTATGCCAAAATCGACGGTTGGGATCCGAGTCCGGAAAATCTCTCGGTAAAAAACAGTAATCCCTTGGATCGCTGGATTCTTTCACGATTACATAAACTGATTGCAGAGGTACAGAAAGAAATGGACGGTTATGATCTGAACCGTTCCGTTGCGCCATTTGTAGGTTTCATCGACTTGTTGACCAATTGGTACATCCGTCGCAGCAGGAGACGATTCTGGAAAGCAGGTCAGGGTCACGACAAGCGGGAAGCTTATGCTACACTTTACACTGTGCTCTTTGAGTTCAGTAAATTAATTGCCCCATTCATTCCATATATTGCCGACGGCATTTTCCGGACACTGCGCCATGACACAGATCACCAAAGTGTCCATTTGGCTTTTTTTCCTGAAGCGAATTCTGCAAAAAGGGACCTTGATCTGGAAAAACGAATGGATTTAGTTTTGTCCACAGTTACTATGGGACGGGCGCTACGTGCCAAACATCAGTTAAAAATTCGCCAGCCCCTGCCAAAGATTTTCCTTGTCACACGTGATCCGGAAGCAAAAAATGTTTTGGAGGAGCTTTCAGAACTCATTTCGGATGAACTTAACATCAAAGAAGTCGTTATCACTCAGGACGAAGAGCAACTGGTTAATTTGAGCGCCAAGGCTAATTTCAAGACTTTGGGGAGGAAACTTGGTAAGAAAATGAAAATTGCAGCACAACTCATTTCCGGATTGGATTTTGAAAACATTCGTACACTGCAAAATGGTAAAAATATTATTTTGAAAATGGGAGAAGAAACATTGGAATTGACTCCGGAAGATATTTTGATTCAACGTCAGGAAAAAGAAGGATTACTGGTGGAAACTGATAACCTCTTGACGGTTGCCCTGGACACAGAATTGAGTGAAAATTTAATTCAGGAAGGCTTTGCGCGAGAGTTTATCAACAAAGTACAGAACATGCGCAAGGATATGGATTTGGATGTAATGGACAGGATCCTCATCAGTTATCAAAGTTCAGCAAAACTAAACACGGCACTGGATGCTTTTTCAGACTTTATATGCAAAGAAACTCTTGCTAACCGACTGCAACCCCAGGGAACACTTGATGGTACAGAGTGGGATTTAAATGGTGAGTCCTGTAAGATTAAAGTAGAACTTAATTTATGAATCCTCTCATTCCCTGCTTACGCAGCCCTTTTGCAAGAACTTCTCAACAGTTAATGCAACAGACCTGAGACTTCATATTAGATTTAATTGAACATTTGTCCGGAGTGTAATTCAGCCATTTTTCAAATCAAGCATTCGATTCTTCTGCAATCTGTTTTGAAAGATTCTGTTTTAGCAGTTGTTTCATTGCATTATAAGTTTTAAGATCTTTCTGAGACAACTCTTCTGCAATTTCGAGTGCCCTCGGCATTAACATTTCCGGCAAATGGGCTTCATCCACCACTCCCAGCTTTTGCGCATCTGCACCTCCAACTCTACGACCTGTCAGTAAAAGTTCACGTACAGCCTGTTTATTGGGCAATAAATCCGCCATCTCGTATAGGATTGGAGACAATGGAATTTTAACGTCAATTTCAGTAAATGCAAACCAGCCTCTGTCTGAACGCATCAGCCGGAAATCCAGTACTGAAGCAAAAATAGCACCACCAGCCAAGCAGTGCCCTGTGATACAGCCAACAGTAGGTAATGCTAACAAGGCCCAGCGGCCAAAGACCTCCTCCAGTTCTCTGAATGTCCCCGCAAAATCCTCCGCAGACTGCCCTTTTAACCACTCAAAATCCAAGCCGACACACCATGATTTTGGATCACTGCTTGTAACTATGACAGCAGAATTTTCAGAAACTGCTTCCAGTTCCGCCAGTACTTCCCGATGTGCAGACAGAGCCTCCGGATTTAATGCATTTCCAGTTGCAGGATTGTTGAGGGTAACAATGAAAATATTACCCTTTTTTTCAAATTCTAATACTGCCATTTTTTACTTTATTTTATAATGTCTGGGAGTTTAATTTTCTTTGGTTGAAGATAATAATCCAGCTTATTGTTGGAAATATGCAAGAAGAACAGAGAGAGAAAAAATAGAAAAAACAGTGGAAATAAAAACTGTTCCACTTGATACCGACTGCCCAACATTATAACGACTTGCAAAGAGAAATGGATTTACACCCGTCGGCATGGCCGCTAACATCACCAGTACCTGAACCCAGGTAGTGTTTCTTATATCAAAAACCTGAGTCGCCAGTACTCCTACAATCAGAGGATGTATAATAGTCTTCATTATTACAATCAGAGGTACGTCCTGCCACTGAATTTTTCCCCTGAAACCAGACAATGTGGCACCCAATGCAAACAAAGCACCGGGAGTAACTGAGTCACCAAGTAACTTTGCCATTTCATCTAATGGCTTCCATAAAGTAATTTCAAACAAATTACATGCTACACCGGAAAGTAGTCCTATGATAAGAGGATTGGTAAACAAACCATACGAAGTTCTGGCGATGACAGTTGGAATAGGTGCTCTTCCGCTTTTACCCATTTCAAGCATGATGGTAAAAAGTGGAAGCATAATGAGGCCATGTGTGCCGATTATCAAGAACAAAGGCAACGTTGCCCGTTCACCAAAGGCAAGCAAAATAACAGGAATCCCAAGCAGTACTGTGTTTGAAAAACAACCGGAAAAAGCATTGATCACCCTCTCAGAAAAAGTGCGTTTCCAGAACACCCAGGTTATGAAAAATCCTGTAAATAATACTGTCAACGTCCCCAAATAATAGGCAGCCAGATAATCCCATGGTATTACCTCAGGAAGACTCGTAGTAGCAATAGTTCGCAGCAAAAGCATTGGTACAGCAAAATCAAAGACATACCGTGTTAGTCCTCTTACTGCAGTTTGATCAAACCATCCAAAGCTGGCAGTAGTATATCCAATCAATAAAATACCGAAAATTGGTAAAATTATATCAATTACAGGTCCGTACATTTTTATAGTCTTTGGAAGATGGAGCCGGATTAAGTATCCAATGAATTGAATTCATCAAAGCAACTGTCCGGTAATGGCGAGCAGTAAAATTATTGAACAGTTCTTTGAATGATTATGCTAAACTTCTTGCTTTTCTGTACCCAAAGGTTTTAAGAAGATCAGCAGTTGGGGCAAAAGCGTCAAGGCAGCCATCAGGGCAATCAGCATCGCCAGTCCTGTCAGCAAACCAAAGTAGATGCTGGGAATAAACTTTGAGAGCACAAGAATCGAAAAGCCGATGATAATCGTGATTGAAGTGTAATACATAGCATAACCGATACTTTCATGTGAACGATGCATGGCGGCAATATAGTTACGGTCTATGGCAAATTCATGCCTGAAGCGGTGGATATAGTGAATGGTGTTATCAACTGCAATACCAACGCTGATTGCCGCGATTGTAATGGTCATCATATCCAATGGAATTCCCATCCAGCCCATGAATCCCAACACCACTCCAATTGAAAGCACATTTGGGAAAATCGCTATCAGTGCAATTGTAAATGAGCGGAACAGAAAAATGAACATGATTAAGAATGAAATAATGACTACACCCAAAGTGAGAATTTGTGATTTGAAAAGGCTTTGCAGCATATTGTTGTAGAGCACAAGTAAATTTGCGAGATGCACTTTTTCTTCTGGAATATCCAGTTTGGTTTTCAAATCATGCTGAATTTGAAGTAAAAGCTCATTGCGGCGTAGATTTGGTTCAGAATCACGAATACGGACATAAAACCGAGCCTCATTATTTTCGACGGAAACGTAAGGATCTAGGATTATTTTTCTGAAGCGTTCCGGAAGTTCATTGTAGAGCAGAGCAAGTAAGAAATTATCCAGAGATTTTCCTGAATTAAGCGTTTTACCAATTTTGAGCATAGTACCCAGAGAAAGTACTTTTCCAGTTTGCTCCAGGCCATTCAGGTAATCGTGTATTCTCTCAATCCTATCCATTTTTTCTGCTGTGAACCAGTATTGAGCTTCACTGGCACTTTCCTCAAATTCTTCTTCAAATTCATCAAACTCTTCTTCATCTTCAATTTCTGAATCTGCATTTACTTCTTCATCTTCTTTCTGAACTTCATCTTTACTCAGTTCAAGATTAACAACTAAATCAAGTGGTGTTGTACCGCCTAGTTGCTGGTCAATTATCTTCATTCCCTGGTATATTTCTGTGGACTCCTTGAAATAGTCAATGAAGCTGTTTTCTACATTCAGTTTGGACGCTCCGACAATACTCAGTAATAACGCTGCAACGCTGAGGAACATTATTGTCTTACCGTGACGTTCTGTGATATCGGCAAAGATTTTGGTCAAGGCAAAGCGGGATTCAAACGAAGTATTAGGCATTGCCTTTGGCATAAGTATCAGAAGTACCGGAAATATAAGAAACGTCAGAAAGAGCGACACACCTATTCCGGCACTCATCATCCAGCCAAAATTCATGACTGGTAAAATTCCGCTCAGAACCAGTGAGCCAAAACCAACCACAGTGGTCAGTACCGCAAAGGTGCAGGGTCTGGCCATAAAGATTGTAGAGTCCAAAACCAACTGGCGTTGATCCATGTTTGGATTTAGTCCTGCTAATTCACGATAACGGACGATTAAATGAATAGTAATCGCCATTGTGATTATTAGCTGTATGGAAATAAAATTTGAAGAGATAACTGTCACTTCCCAACCAAAAAGCCCCAAAAATCCACTGGTCGTGACTACAGAAAAACTGCAGGTAATAACCGGAAGTAAAATCCAGCGAAACTGCCTGAAAATAACCCAGAGTGTGAGAATCAAGAAAACAAAAACTGCACTGCCAAAAACCTGCAGGTCACTTCTGATGAAGGTTATTAAATCATCTGCAACCATGCTTGCACCACCCAGAAATATCTTAGCATCTCCACGGTATTTCTCTGCAATTTCACGGACATGAGAAATATTTTTGTGCTCAACAAGTCGCATTTTATCACGATGATTTTTGAAATCAATCAGCACATTTTCCAACTCTGACTGTTCTAATTCACTCAGAAGACCATCTTTTGCCTTTTTACGCAGTTCATTCCTCTGCTGGAGCAACTCACGATACAATGGATCATCATGGAGATTGATCAGCAATGCAGTAGTTTTGAAATCCGGACTAACAAGGTTGTCTCTGTAAATAGGGCTGTTCAGGAATTCCAGTTTAGCCAGTGCTTTATCTATTCCCGGAGACTCAAGGGTAGGAACATTTTTTATCAGTTCCTTAATTGGCTTTGGAGGACTTTCCAGCAGTGGAACATTCAGGATGGACATTACTGATTCAACTCTTTCCAACTCAAGCAGTTCTGCACTTAGTTTCCTCAATGAGTCAAGTGTTGAATCTGCCAGTAAATCTGCATAAGGAGAGTAAGTTAAAACAAGAAAATCGCTGCTGCCGTAGCGCTCATTTACTTTCCGTGTAAAGGCCAGATCCTTGTCATCTTCAAGCAACAGAGTTTCTGCTGAAGCGTCAATTTCTAAATACTGCGCTTGATACCCCAATGACGAGACACAAATCAGCAATAATAATAAAATACTTTTAGGATAACTAAGAATAACTTTGTCGTAAAATTGTCTCAACATCAAGATCCCAACTCAGCTGAAGAACGAAGGCGTTCAATTAATTTTTCCAATGACTCTTTTTTTAAAACTCCCGAAAACTGCGAGCGGTAAGTCTGTACAATACTGACACCAAGTATAACAGCATCATAAGCCATCCAACCCTTTTTCTTTGACTTGTAGAATTTAAACACCATTTCAAGTTTTGTGTCTTTGCCAACAATATTTGTCAGTATTTCCACTCTGTTTTTTCCAGTCTTTCTAGCTTCTACTACTTCAACTTCTTCATCTGTATAAAGGTCTAATTTGTCCAGATAAGATTGTTTGAGTCTCTCTACTAATAATTGAGTAAATTCCGCCCTGCCTTCTTTACTTAATCTTTTCCAGTGTTTTTTACCTAGACACAATTTAGCCATCAAATTAAAATCAATTAAAGCATCAAGCTTTTTAAAAATTAAGCTCAAAAATATTGGTAGAGTTTTGATTACAGCTGCTACGGGCTATATCCTAGGATCTGCTGCGATTATTCAGGTTTCCAGTGTGGTGGTAGATAATGTTTCTCTTCAATCATTTGGATTGTCTAAAGAAGTTTTTATGCAATATCTATTCATAGCCCTTTTGATATTATTTCCAATTTTTATCATTTTTGCATATGTATTTAAGAGAAAATCAATTGACAATGAAATTCTCAGTAATCTTAATTCAAATGTTGAAAGTTTAGATGACTATCGACCAAAAATAGCAGTAATACCCTTTGAAAATTTGAATAATGATGAAGAAACACAATTTCTGGTTGACGGTATAGCTGAAGACTTGATCATGGAATTATCAATGGTTAAAGAAATATCAGTAGCAACTCGAAAAACATGCTTTGGTTTTAAAGGAAAAGAAATAGCTAATACAACATTCAAAAATGATTTTGGTTTTGATTTTATAGTTACTGGTAGCATTAGAGCATCGGTAGATAGAGAGAGACTCAGAATACTCATTGAGCTGAGTGATTTAAAAGATGATAGGGTTATTTGGACAAATAAATTTGATAAAAAAAATGAAGACATTTTTGAAATTCAAGACGAGATAGTCACAAAAATTATTAACTGTATTGTTGGAGAAATTGAAATTTCAAGTTTGAAAAGAGCAAATAGAAAGCCAACATCTAATATGACTTCATATGAATATACACTTAAAGGAAGAGCTCTAAATCAACAGTTTGAAAAAAATGCCAATGCAGAAGCAATAAAAATGTTAGATGCTGCAATCAAGGCAGATCAATCTAATCCACTTCCCTATTCTTGGAAAGCTTGTACAATCGGTCAATCAATAGCTTTGGGTTTTAGGGAAGACAATGATCAAAGTAAAGCTGATCTTTTAGAAGCACTTAGCAAAGCAAATGAACTAAATGATAACGACTGGAATGCTCTGAGAATTATTGCAGAAGCCCATTTAACTTTAGATGATTTCCAACAATCAATGGTTTATGCAAACAAAGCATACAACT
>Ga0207916_1000107_pt1 | contig 13406 bp, 12 predicted proteins | sample DeeseametaMP1141_FD_184194 | JGI IMG/M metagenome (GOLD analysis project Ga0207916, IMG submission 184194) | Marine microbial communities from the Deep Indian Ocean - MP1141 (SPAdes) | ecosystem: Environmental > Aquatic > Marine > Oceanic | place: South Indian Ocean | collected 2011-03-05 | reverse complement strand
AATTGAAAAGTGTAGGGGTAGAACTCATGTAATCAAATGACGAAAGTAAATTGTAGAATTCTATTGCCCTGTCTTCTCTGCTTTCTTCTCCTATAGCTAAGCCCATGGCAACTCTCATAAAAAATATTTGGGGGAGCTCGAATCTTACTTCATCCTTGTGGATGAAATATCTATCGTAAAGAGTTTGAAGGCCCAAGTATGAAAACATTAAATCTCTATTGGGGTTTAAGCTTTCGCCTAATTTTTCTAAGTCCATCTTTCCTAGTTCAGGATTGATCAATTCTAGCTCTATAGCTTTTTTGATATAGGTTTTTAAAGTTTTTGGATACAGCTTTTCCATTTCCGCATGAGTTGCGTTAGGCGCTATTTCTAAAAATGATAAAGCTTCTGTTCTCAAACCGTCTAATAAAATTCTTGATGTAGCATATGTATAGTTAGGCTCAGCCTCTACAAGGGATCTTGATGAGAGTATTAACGCTTCTTTAATTTCATCTTCAGACGCACCTTCATAAAGATTTTTATTTGCTTCATTTATAATTGTTTCAGGATTGGTACCACTGAGTCCCTCACAAGCTTCTTCTGCAATGGCTTCAGTTCTCTCAGAAGGACTTAAATTTGTTGGTTGATGAACCGTACTTGATTCTTCTTGTCTTATCTTTGTTCTTTCAGCTCTATACAAGACATAAGCTCTGGCTACCTTTAGTTCCTCGGATCTCATAAGCGCCAGTTCGACTTGATCTTGAATTTCTTCTATGTGAATTGTGCCTCCTGAAGGCATCCTAGAAGAAAAAGTATCATGAACATTATCCGAAAGTTTATTTACCTTTTGTTGAACGCTAGATGAAGCGGCTGCAGCACTGGTGTGAATAGCTAAAAAAGCTTTAGTTATAGCTACTTCTATTTTAGATTTATCAAAATTTACTACTGATCCATTCCTTTTAATGACTCTTAAAATACCAGGTTCTATTATTGAAGAAGGTTGTGCTTTGTCGGCGCCCAATGGTTCTTGCTCTGTTTTTGTCTCTGTAACGTCCATATTTTTTTCGTGTGTTACTTAGCTAGTAACTCAATATATTGTGGGATAAAAACTTAATTACACAAGATACTGTGTTTTTTAAAAAAAAGCAATAGAATAATTTATGAAATTTGGGTGGATTAAGTGTGGATAACTATATATAAATGCAATTAATGAAAAAGTTCTTTTTATCAATTGATCAGGGTACAACCAGTACTCGAACTGTACTTTATGACTTTAGGTTTAAGTATATAGACCAAGAGCAGATAGAAATTAAACAATTCTATCCAAAACCTGGATATGTAGAACATGATGCAGAGGAAATATGGGAAAAGACCTATAAAACATTTAAGAAGCTCTTAAAAAAACACGATCTTAAGCCTGCGCAAATAATTTCTATAGGTATTACTAACCAAAGGGAGACAGTATTAGGTTGGAATAGTAAAACTGGCAAACCTATTGGAAAGGCAATTGTTTGGCAGGATAGGAGAACAAGTGCTTTTTGTGATTCATTGAAACAAAAAGGCTTAGAACCCGAAATCAATGAGAAAACTGGACTCTTGCTAGACCCCTATTTTTCTGCATCTAAATTATCATGGTTAAAAAATAAATCGAAGGCTCAATTTCTTAAAAAAACAACATTGTTTGGAACAATTGATAGCTATTTATTATGGAAACTTACTGAAGGTAGGATTTATGCAACGGATGTAACGAATGCAGCGAGAACTTCATTATTCAATTTAACTACTCTTTCTTGGGATCAAGATCTTATAAAGATATTCGGTTTACAGGGGATAAAATTACCAGAGATAAAAAATAACGCAGATAATTTTGGAGTCACAAATTTGTTCGGCGGAGAAATAAAAATTTCAGGGATGGCCGGAGACCAGCAAGCAGCTTTGTTTGGTCAAGCATGTTTTGAAAATGGACAAATTAAAAGCACTTATGGAACCGGGTGTTTCTTAATTCTTAACACCGGAAAAGAGATTTTAAGATCTAAGAATAAACTATTAACAACAATAGGATACAAACTTGATAATGATGTTAATTACGCTCTAGAGGGAAGTATTTTCGTGGCTGGATCACTTATTCAGTGGTTAAGAGACAAGATGAAATTTATTTCTTCTGCGCCTGAATCAGAAAAGTTAGCTAAGATAGCTGACAGCGATAATGAAGTTTCGATTATTCCTTCTTTTACCGGTCTTGGCGCACCTTATTGGAAACCTGATCTAAAAGCAGCAATTCATGGACTTTCACTTGAAACATCAAGGGAAGATATTGTTTTGGCCTCACTTGAAGCAATTGCCTTTCAGACAAGAGATCTTTTAGAAGCTCTTAAAAATGATGGAGCTGAAATAAAATCAATCAAGATCGACGGCGGAATGGCAGATAATAATTTCTTCAGTCAAATTCTATCCGATGTTCTATCGATAGACATATATAAGCCTAATAATATTGAAAGCACTTCGCTTGGAGCCGCATATCTGGCTGGGATAGGGGCAGACCACGTGAAACTTTCCGAACTAGCAGATATTTGGAAGGCAGATAAATTATTTAAAACAAAAAAATCTTATGATTCTAAATACACAAGGTATTTAAATAGAGTTAATTCTCTAATCTAATAGCAATCGCTCTAAAAGAGCCTGTTGAACATGAAGCCTGTTTTCAGCTTGACTCCAGACCTTGCTTGAAGAGTGTTCTAACATATCTATTGAAACTTCTTCTCCTCTATGTGCAGGAAGGCAATGAAGAAAAATTGCTTCTTCATGTGCCAATTCCATGCAGCTTGGGTCCACAGAATATCCGTCAAAATTTTTAGATTTCTCCTGAGTTTGATTTTCTGAGTGCATTGAGGTCCAAACATCAGTAGTAACAATCTTTGCTTCTTTAAGGGCGTTTTCCTTATTCTCAGTTAAAACAACATTATTTTTTTGAGATTTCATAACCACCGAGTTAGGTTCATAGCCTTTGGGACAATAGATATTAAGATTGAAATCTAATAATTTAGCGGCTTCTATGTAAGAGTTACAAACATTATTGCTGTCTCCTATCCAAGCAACTTTAGAGATATCTAAATTTCCTTGAAATTCTTTAAAAGTCATCAAATCTGCAAGAATTTGGCAAGGATGATAAAGATCGCTCAGACCATTTATGACTGGAATAGAAGAATTTTTACTAAAAATTTCTAATAATTCATGATTCGTAGTTCTTATTACAACAGCATCCAGCATTGAAGATAAGACTTTTGCAGTGTCAGAAATAGGCTCACCTCTCGACATTTGTAAGTCAGAACTGGATAAAAATATTGAATTTCCTCCTAATTTTTGGATGCCAATTTCAAACGAAACTCTAGTTCTTGTTGATGGTTTTTCGAAAATCAATCCAAGTGACTTGTTTTCTAGAGATTTGGGCAGCTGGTCTAAAGATTTTAATTCAAGTCCTCTATCAATAATTGAAATAATAAATTCCTTAGAAAGCCCTTGGTAATTTAAAAAATGTTTTGGCGACATTGTAGATGCGTTATAGAATTGGTCCTTTTTGAGTTATATAAAATGAATTTTAAAGTAAAAACTTATAATGCCATAGCTGAAACGGGAATTTCATTATTGAAAGAGTCAGATTTTTCTGTGTCTGAAAATGAAGATTTACCTGATGCAATGATATTAAGAAGTTATAAATTGACTGACAAAGATATAGAAAGTTCAATTAAGGCAATTGCAAGGGCAGGAGCGGGAGTAAATAACGTACCTGTAGACTTATGTTCAAAAAATGGAATAGTAGTCTTTAATACTCCTGGAGCAAACGCTAATGCAGTAAAAGAAATAGTTTTGGCTGGCTTATTATTGTCATCTAGAGGAATTTATAGTGGAGCAAACTACATAAATGATATTGAAGGTATAGATCCTGATGACCTGAAAGGACATATAGAGCAAGGAAAGAAAAATTTCAAAGGAAGAGAGCTAAAGGATGGTGTTTTAGGCGTAATTGGAATGGGAGCTATTGGTGCAAAAGTAGCAGACATGGGTGTTATGTTGGGCATGGATGTAATAGGTTATGATCCAGCGATTTCTGTGGAAGCGGCATGGAAGCTTCCTAATATGGTTTCTCGACGTGACAATTTAGAATCTGTATTTGCTGACTCAGATTACTTAACATTGCATATACCCGCTATAGATGAGACAAAAAATCTAGTGAATAAGGATTTATTAGATAATGCAAAACAAGGCTTAAAGTTAATTAATTTTGCTAGAGACGAAATTGTAGACTCAAAAGCTGTAATTGAAGCGTTAGATTCTGGAAAATTAGGAGGATATGTTACCGATTTTGCAAATCTTGAACTGATAGACAGAGCTAAATCAAAAGGAGATGTCATCATTTTGCCTCATATAGGCGCTAGTACTAGACAAGCCGAAGAAAATTGCTCTGTTATGGCTGCAGAACAACTCAAAGATTTTTTGGAAAATGGAAATATAATTAATTCAGTTAATTTTCCCGAGCTAGTTGAACCAAGAAAATCAAAGTTCAGAATTACTCTATCAAACAGTAATATCGCAGGTATGATTGGTCAAATAACAACTATTTTGGCAGATAACAATTTAAATATTTTGAATATGGTTAATAAAAGTAAGGGCGAAATAGCTTACAACGTTATTGATACTGATGTTGAGCCATCAAAATCTGTTGAGGAAGGTTTGTCTAACCTTGAAGGCGTTATTAATGTAAGGATTATAAAAAATGACTAAGCCAGTGGCTATTGTAACCGGTGCTAGCAGAGGCGTTGGAAAAGCTGTGGCCTTATTACTTGCTGAGAAAGGGTGGAATTTGACTTTGACCTGTTCAAGCTCATTGAAGGAAGCGAAGAAAGTTGCTAAAGAATGTAATGATCTCGGAGCAGAAACCATAGTGTTAACTGCTGATGTTTCTGATGTGTCAAAATGCAAAGAAACTGTGCAAAAAACTATTGAAGAATGGAAAAGGTTAGATGTTCTAATCAATAATGCCGGAAAAACTGTATTTAACGCGCATGAAAATTTAGCAGGGCTTAAATCCGAAGATTTTTTGGAGATTTATAAAACAAATACAGTTGGACCTTACATGATGATAAAAGAAGCAGAAGAATTTTTGAGAAAAAGCCCAATTGCCTCGGTTGTAAACATTGCATCTATCGCAGGAGTTATTGGAGTGGGTAGTTCTATTGCTTACGTTGCTTCAAAAGGGGCGCTAGTGATGATGACAAAATCATTGGCAAAAGCTTTAGGCCCAATTCGTATTAACGCAATCTGTCCTGGTTTTATTGAAGGCGAGTGGTTAAAAAAAGGACTAGGTGATGAAGCTTACGAAGCAACAAAAAACTACATTGAATCAAGCACTCCATTAAATATGGTTTGTAATCCTGAAAAAGTTGCTAAAGGAGTATGGTTTTTTGTTGAGGATGCTGTAGCAACTACAGGAGAAACGTTAATCTTAGACGGTGGATTCCACTTAAAATAACTCTTAAATAATTTCAAAGGCTTTTTTTAAAAAAATTAATAATTAATTAAAAAAATCAATATATTTTGTTACTTTTTTAGATTATTTGTTGATTAAAAAAATTTCTTTTAGATTCCTCTTTTAAAATAAATCCAAAAGTTACACACAAATAACAGAAAATTTGGCTCCCATCAATAAAGATTTTCTTTTGGTGCACTTTTTTTGATCAATTTACTATAGTTTACATAACCTATTGATTTTATTGACTTTTTCTGATTGATCAAATTTTGATCAATTTATAAAAATCCTTTTTATATTAAGCGCTTAGAAGAAATAAGTGTTTTTATCCAAAGAGTTATCCACAGTTTCTGTGGATAAAAAAAATGGGTTTGGTAGCATTATATCTCTATGTTTCATCTACCAAAAAAATGGCAGAATTTTTTAAATGAAGGCTCTCTCGAAGAGTGTCTGCTATCGATTCAGAGTAAATTAGAAAAGGAATTCAATGAGGGAAAAATTATATTCCCTTCTTCTGAAAATATTTTCAAGTCCTTAGAGTTGGTTGCTCCGGAAAATGTCAAAGTAGTCATTATTGGACAAGATCCTTACCATAATTTTAACCAAGCTAATGGATTAGCTTTTTCCGTATCAAGAAATCAACCTCTACCCCCATCTCTAAAAAATATTTTTATAGAAATGCGTGATGATTTAAAAAAAGATATTAATTGTGATGGAAACTTTGAAGAAATTGCTAAACAAGGAGTATTATTTTTGAATTCAATACTTACAGTTGAAGCACACAAGCCAGGATCTCATAAAGATATTGGATGGGAAAAATTAACTGACTTGATAATAGCTTCATTGAGCGATCAAAATGATATTGCTTTTATCCTGTGGGGAAATTTTGCTAAAAATAAGGAGCATTTAATAGATCAAGACCACAATCTAGTTATAACTTCTTCTCATCCTTCACCATTTTCGGCAAATATAAGTTTTTTTGGTTCCAAACCTTTTAGCAAATGTAACCTTTATCTAAATTCAGTTGGTAAAAATTCTATAAATTGGACTTTAGACTAATTTAAAATTTGTAAGATCAAATTTATCTCCATTTTCATCATAAAGATCCTCTGATTTATCTGAATTTTTTAGGTAAATAAGTCCTATTTCACCAATTTTTGAGGCAACTTTGCCTACAACTTTTTGATTCTCATCATATATGTTGTCACCCTCGTTTATGCTTTCAATAGAAGTCGAAGAAATGATGTATAGACTAGACTTCAATTTTGCTCTGTAATGCATCCTTGCAATTACTTCTTGCCCCGTAAAACACCCTTTTTCAAAATTTATTATTTCTAGATTTTGATACCCAAGATCATGAGGTGTAAAAATTTCTGTTGTTGAACTATTAATTTCGCATATGCCATCTTTAATGCAATTAGTTTTCCAATCCTCTGTTTTTAAAATGTTATAGTTTTTGGGCTCATCTTTAAGCAAAACCATATCCGATTTATAGAAAACTTTATATTTTTTCAGGGTTTCAAAGGTTTTTTCTACAATTGAGCCATCCACTATCAAATCAAAACTCTCGTCGTTAATTTTGTTTACCCAAAGGAGAGCAATAATTCTTCCTTTAATGTTACAAATTGCGTTTTTTTGTAAATATTCCTTTTTTGTAGATTTCAAGTCGTTAGAAAGCTGTCCTTGAAGAAATTCTAGAGAGTCTTTCCCTTGGATTCTAACAATTCTGTGACTTGAAGATATGTTCATAGTCTTATATTTTATCAATAATAGTAAAATTAACCTATGAACAGCCTTATTGAAGAAGCTAAATTTCGAAGCCGCCGAGGTTTGAATGAATTAGATTTGGTTTTAGAGCCATTTGCCAAAATAAAGTTGGAATCTCTTGAGCATGGAGAACTGGAATCTTATCTTGAATTAATGTCATGGGAGGATAATGATTTAGCCGATGTAATTTTGTATGGAAAGAGTTGTGAGAATTTAGATTTACAAAAATTAATTACTAAAATAATTGATTTTTTTAGTGAAATTTAGACGAACTTATGCACAATGCACATGTCAAATGAAAAAGGACAGAGATGAACTCAGAAAAAAGCCTTATAAACTTGGTCAAAAAGGGCGACAAAAAGGCCTACGAAGTACTTGTTTTGCAATATCAAGACAGGTTAGTTTTCTCTGTTTATAAGTTTTTAAAAGATTACGAGTTAGCTCAAGACATCGCTCAAGAGGCTTTTGTAAAAGCTTTTAAAAATATAGAAAAATTCCGCGGCGATAGTTCTTTTTACACCTGGATATACAGAATCGCGATCAATACAGCTAAGAATCTCTTGTCTTCTAAAGCTAGAAATTCAGAAGTTTATGATGATGAAATCATGGAGTTAAAACTTTCAGAGTCAGCTGTAACAACCGAAAATCCAGAAAATATACTGGAAGCAGAAGAGTTGCGTTCCAAAATGATGGACGCAATACAAAGTCTCCCAGATGATATTAGAACAACTTTAAGTTTAAGAGAATTCGATGGATTAAGTTATGAAGAGATCGCGAAAGTTCAGAACTGTCCTATAGGTACAGTTAGATCCCGTATTCACAAAGGGCGCGAGATTTTAGATAAAACTTTTTCTAAGTACAACATGTCTAATTTGGAGATTAATTCAATATGAGTAAAACTTTAGAGCAAAAATTGTCTTTATTGATGGATGGAGAAATAACTCCTTTCGAAACAAAGAGGCTAGTTGATGAGATCCATACGAATTCAAATTTTAAAAGCCTTTGGCTGAGGATGAACAAACATAAGGCAGCCATGCATGGCGAATTACTAGATCACAATCTAGACCTTTCACAAAATATAATGTCTCAAATCAACAATCTCTCTCCCACAAATTCAGAAACAACAAAAACTTGGCTAAACTCAGATTTCTTCTCGGTGACCTATATGAAGATGTGTTGTTATTTAATTGGTTTTTTCTTTATTTTATCTCTTCCGCTTCTTAATCTTTCCTTTCCTACATCAAACACAACTTCTTCAAATCAAAACATTCTGCCCTTAAATAACGAAGCATTGCTTGTTGACCTGGGTTCAAATTTTAATGGTAGTTTGAAGGATTTTAGAATTACATCCTCTTCAAGTATGGAAGCAAACTACCTTGTTCCTGGAGATGATAAATCACTTAGATTAAAAGTTTTCTTTGATAATATCCCTGAAAATGAGTGGCTCGGAACCATAAATAAAGGGATTACTGTGCATACGAGGTCCGGTTCAACGCCTTTAATTCTAAACCTTTCAAGTGAAACTCTCCCCAATCAACGACTTATAAAAATTTCCAATACTTTCTTAGAAAATAAATAATAATGAAGAAAACATTTTATTTCGTATTATTTATTTCATTAAGTTTATTAAGCACAGGCAACACAAAAGATAATTTTTTACCTAACATTGCAGAGTTAGTTGAAGATACGTCTTCAGCGGTTGTTAATGTAAGTGTTATAAAAACAGTCAAATCTCAAGCTAGACATAGTCCTTTTCCAGGATCTCCGAGAGGCTTTCCATTTGATGATTTTTTTAATTTTCCTTTTGAAGAGCCTAAACAACAGAAGGAAAGAAAAATAAGCTCTGGAGGATCAGGATTCATTATTTCTGGAGATGGTTATATTTTAACTAATCATCATGTAGTAGCTGAAGCCACTGAAATCGTAATAAGCTTAAATGATAGAAGAGAATTTAAAGCCACACTAATAGGTAGCGATGAAAAATCGGATGTAGCTTTGCTTAAAGTAAATACAGATGAAGATCTGCCTTACCTGGAATTAGGAAATTCCGACGAAATTAGGGTCGGAGATTGGGTTGTTGCCATAGGATCTCCTTATAGATTAAATTTTTCAGTCACAGCAGGAATTGTGAGCGCAAAATCAAGAAGTATTCCAGATCAAGGAACTTCATACATTCCATTTATCCAATCGGACGTAGCTATAAATCCGGGTAATTCTGGCGGACCTTTATTTAATCTTAAAGGAGAAGTTATAGGAATTAATGCCATGATTTATTCCAGTGGAGGAGGTTATATGGGAATTTCTTTTACAATTCCAATTAATTACGCTTCAGAAATAGTTGCGCAATTAAAAAATGATGGAATTGTGTCTAGAGGTTGGCTGGGAGTGAGTGTTCAAGAAGTTACTAAAGATCTCGCAGATTCTTTTAAATTGGGAAATCCTCGCGGAGCTTTAATAGGAAATGTACTAAAAGGAAGCCCGGCAGAAAAGGCAGGGCTTAAGAATGGAGATGTTATTTTAAGTTTCAACAAACAAAAGATTGTCTATTCAGGAGATCTGCCGCTTATAGTGGGTAGAATTAAACCAGAAACTGCTGTTGATGCTTTAATTTTTAGATCCGGCATAGAGAAAAAAATTAGGGTTAAAGTTGGAATGTTAGAAGAAATTAAAAAAGAAAAAGTCATACCTGCTTCTCAAGATAAAAATGATGATTTGTTGGGACTTAAATTAATTTCGGTAGAAAATTTACCTGAGGAAAGAATTAAACAAATTCAATTGGAAAAAGGTGTTTATGTTGAGGAAGTTCTAAGTGGTCCTGCAAAGGAAGCAGGTATTCAAGTCGGAGATGTAATTACTAACATGGCTTTTCAGGAGGTTTCTAATTTAGAAGATTACGAATTGATTCTTTCTGAATTAAACTCAGGAGCTAATTTAGCTGTAAGAATCGTAAGAAATGGAAATGGTTCTTTTATTACTATAAAACTGGAAAAATAAGCGATAATCCTTTAATGAAGGATAGTTTTCTAGCAAATACAAGAAACTTTTCAATCATCGCACACATAGACCATGGCAAGTCGACTCTTGCAGATAGAATCATAGAGTATTGCGGGGGATTGACTAATCGAGAGATGCAAAGTCAAGTTTTGGATTCTTTAGAAATTGAAAGAGAAAGAGGGATTACGGTCAAGGCTCAATCTGTAGCGTTAAAATTCAAAAAAGATGAAACTGAATTTAGTCTGAACTTAATAGACACCCCAGGGCATGTTGATTTTGCCTACGAAGTGTCTCGGTCCTTGGCAGCCTGTGACGGCGCCATTTTATTAATTGATGCGTCCCAAGGAGTAGAGGCTCAAACTCTGTCAACTTGCTATAACGCAATAGAACAAGGATTAACTATCTTACCCGTATTAAATAAAATTGATCTTCCGCAATCAGATCCTGAGAGGGTAAAGCGTGAAATAGAAGAAATAATTGGTATTGATGCAAGTAACGCGCCTTGCATAAGTGCCAAGAATGGAGATGGAGTTAAAGAGCTACTAGAAATCATTGTTAAAGAGGTTCCTTCTCCAGAAGGAAGTCTAAATTCTCCCTTAGAAGCTTTAATAATTGATTCATGGTTTGATCAGTACTTGGGAGTAGTATCTTTGGTTAAAGTAATGAATGGAAAAATTATACAAGGGGAAAAAATAAAACTTAATTCCTCTGGAAATGTCCATCTTGCAGAAAAATTGGGATTTTTTTCACCTAAGCGACAAGAAAAAAAAGAATTAAGTGTTGGCGAAGTAGGTTTTATTTGTGCTGGAGTGAGAGATATTAGAGGCGCCCCTGTTGGAGATACTTTAACTCACCAAAATCATAGTGCTTCTTTGCCAGGTTTTAAACCAGTCAAACCTCAAGTATTTGCGGCTTTATATCCACTAGATTCAGCAGAATTTGAATTGTTTAGAGAATCCTTGGAAAGACTTTCCTTGAATGATGCTGCTTTGAGTTATCAACCTGAGCAATCTTCGGCTCTGGGTTCTGGTTTTAGATGCGGGTTTTTAGGAACTTTACACATGGAAATTGTAATAGAGCGTTTAGAAGTAGAGCACGGCATACAATTGTTAGCTACTGCTCCAACAGTTGCTTATCAGATTTTAGATGCTTCAAATAATATTTTGGAAATTGAAAATCCAAGCAAATATCCAAATCCTAACCATATAAATGAGGTAAAAGAGCCAATTGCTAAAGCTACTATGCTTGTTCCTGAAAAATTTATTGGAAATGTTATATCTTTGTGCGAAGAAAAAAGAGGAATTCAAAAATCACTTAGATATGTTGGAGGTCAAATAGAACTAATCTACGAAATGCCTATGAATGAAATTGTTTTAGATTTTTTTGATCGATTAAAGTCATGTAGCAAAGGCTATGCTTCTTTAGATTACGATTTCTTAAGATTTGAAAACAGTGACATGGTTAAAGTTGACATACTTCTTAACGGAGAAAAAGTCGATGCTTTAAATTTCATGGTTCATAGGTCTAAAGCAGATCAAAAAGGCAGAGAACTTGCAAAGAATTTACGGGAGGTTATTCCCAGACAGATGTACGATATAGCAATTCAAGCAGCCATTGGAGGAAAAATATTGGCTCGGGAAACAGTCAAAGCTTTTCGAAAGGACGTTACTGCAAAATTGTATGGCGGAGATGTTACGAGAAAAATGAAGCTTCTTGAAAAACAAAAGAAAGGTAAAAAGAAAATGAGGCAAATAGGAAAAGTAGAAGTGCCCCAGGAAGCTTTTTTGTCTATTTTAAAAGTATCCAAATGAATTATTATTTTCTGTTATTTGGCGTAATTCTTATTTCTTTATTTTTGATTATCTTTTGGATCTATTCTGAAAAAAATTTAAATGGAAAGTTCAATAAACAAATTAATTATTTTTCATTTCCTTTAGCTATTCTTGGGCTCTATTGCGTTTTTAGGCTCAATTTAGATTTTGGTTACATACTAGTTTCTTTGACTTTAGCTTCACTTCTTTTTTGGGTTTTAGGGAAAATGCTTAAGTTAAACAAGCTGGTCAAAGAATCTAAATCATTCTTTTTTATTTTAGGTTTCATAACAATCTTTAGATCATTTTTATATGAGCCTTTTCAAATCCCATCGGAATCAATGATTCCCGGATTGGAAGTAGGAGATTTTGTTCTTGTAAATAAATTTCAATATGGTTTTAAAAACCCTATTGGAAATAGAACTCTAATAGGTAATAAAAATCCTACAAATGGAGATGTAATTGTTTTTACTCCTCCCCACACTTCTTGCTCATCTGAAGCTGAAGATTCTTATCCAGAGGGAAGTTTTAAAGCTGTAACTGACCGTCATCTTAAAACTTGGAAGAATCTCAATAGAGATTGCTCAAATCTTGGTTTGAAGTATGTAAAAAGAGTCATTGCTTCACCTGGAGATTCATTAGAGATAAAGGGAAAAGAAATTTATGTAAATCAAAAAAAAATGTTCAAAGAGAATATTGAATCAAACTTAACTGAATCATTTTTTTTAGAAAAATCAAATCAAAAAGAATATTTAATAAGAAATTCTAATGTGCGAGAGCTTGAGTTTTTTCAAACTTGGTCTATTCCTGAAGGTTATTATTTTGTAGTAGGCGATAATAGAGACAATAGTCTTGATAGTCGAAGTTGGGGATTAGTTCCAGAAGAGAGAATAACTGGCAAAGCTCAGGTAATTTGGTTGCATTGGCCTTCTTACGGAAGTCTACCTAGTTTTTCGAGAAACAAAATTATTAAATGAATAAAGATTTTAAAAAGTTGGAAAAAAATTTAGGCTATTCATTCCAAAAAAAAGAAACTTTAGAAAATGAAAAAAAAGAAATATCTAAATCTAAAGATAAATCTTTGTTTGAGAGATCAAAAGAAATTTCAGTTGAGATTGAAAAAATTTCTAAAGATCAAAAGACAGTAAAAGATAAGTTGGATAAAATATTATCATTCATACCAAATATTCCCCATAAAGACGTTCCTAGTGGAAAAGACGAAAATGATAATAAAGAAATAATGAAATCAGGTCAAATAGCAAAATTTGATTTTGATCCTTTGCCCCATTACGAATTAGGTGAAAAACTTGGAATGCTTGATTTTGATCTTG
>Ga0207916_1000105_pt1 | contig 13520 bp, 18 predicted proteins | sample DeeseametaMP1141_FD_184194 | JGI IMG/M metagenome (GOLD analysis project Ga0207916, IMG submission 184194) | Marine microbial communities from the Deep Indian Ocean - MP1141 (SPAdes) | ecosystem: Environmental > Aquatic > Marine > Oceanic | place: South Indian Ocean | collected 2011-03-05 | reverse complement strand
AAATGAGTGGAAACTATACTTATTAATTAAACAAAAAAGGAGATAAATAATGAGAAAAACAACATTGGTATTACTAATTAGTTTCCTTATTTCATCAACTGCAATTGCAGGGATGTCGGATAGCGATAAATCTAAAGCTTGGGAATGTAGTGGTATTTATATGGCTAACTACTTTTTGCCATCTGGTGAAACTTTTGAATACAGTATGAAAGAAAAATCAATGGCATCTGTAAAAGTTCTTAAATCATATGCTTTAGAAATAGGAATTTCTGAAAAGGAATGGGATGATGGAGTTAATAAAGCTGTAGATAAGTTTTATGGCTCAAAATATGATGAAGCAAAAACAGAAGCTTGTCATACTTTTGTAAATTCAGCTGTTCCAGACGGTGAAGAGCGAGTTAAAAAAGTAGTACAGACTTTATATTAAATTAACAAAAGGAGAAAATAATGGAAAAAGAAATGTTAGCATTAGTAAATTTTAAAGAAGGTAAAATGGAGACTTTCATGGGATGGATGCAATCTGATGAGGGAATGGGTGTTAGAAAAAGCGTTGCCTATCCAGAAAAAACTATTGGGGCAATGAAACCAGATAAAACAGGTATGTTGTTCAAGGTTTCAGTTCATAATGAACCTGGAATGAAAGAATTTGTATCTGGAAATAACCCTACTGCAAAAGCGATTTATGAAGAATGCATAGAAAGTGCTCAGCTTTGGGAAATGTCAGAGATAAGTCTTTAACTCAATAATTAAAAATGCAAGCTGGTTATGCTATTTTTAATATAGAGGTAACTAATCCAAAAGATTATAAAGAATATGTTGAAAAAGTTAAACCGGTTGCAGAAAAATTTGGTGGTGATTACATAATTAGAGGTGGTACAAACCAAATTATAGAAGGAACTTGGCAATATAGCAGAACTGTTGTAATAAAGTTTCCTTCCTATGAAAAAGCATTGGAATGGTACAATTCGGAAGAATATCAACCAATAAAACAAATCCGATTAGTTAATGCAAACACTAATGGGATAATAATACAAGGAGCATAAAAATGTCGATATTAGAAAAATATAGCGCTGCTTTGAAAAACAAAGATGAAGCAGCAATGAATGAACTTTTGCATGATGATTTTAAATTTACAATGCATAAGTCAGGAAATGTTTTAAATAAAAGTGACGTAATGAAATGGGCTATGAGTGGTGACATTAATCAAGATAAAGTAAGAATAGTTTACGAAAATGATGAAGTAGGTGTTCATCATGCTTTTGTAACATTTAATGATGGTAATGTTGAAGCTGTAATGGCTGTTTACAAATATAAAGATGGAAAAATTGTAAGTTTAGAAACTGGTGCTACACCTATGCCAAAGTAAGTGAGTGGCATTGATTTTTATTTTTCGATAGGAAGCACTTATACCTATCTATCCGTAACTAGAATACTTGATGTTGAAAAACAACATCAAGTAAAATTTAATTGGAAACCTTTTTCAGTTAGAGCAATTATGAAGGAAATGAATAATATTCCATTTCCAAAAGAAAAGATTAATAAAGTTAATTACATGTGGAGAGATATTGAAAGACGTGCTGAGGGATACGGTTTTTTTGCTAAGACACCAGTTCCCTATCCTCTGTCAGAATTCGATTTAGCAAACCAGATTGCAATTCTTGGATTTAAAGAAGGCTGGGGAGAAAAATTTGTAGTGTTGACTTATAAAAAATGGTTTCAGGAGAATAAAGAACCTGCAATTGAGCCTAGCATTTCTGAAGTTTCTGCTGAATTAAATTTAAATAAAGATGAAATCATATCTAAAGCAAAGGCAGAAAATATAGAGGCAAAATATAATGAAAACACAAATTTAGCTCGTGAAAATAAAATATTCGGCAGTCCATCTTTTATTGTAAAAAATGAACTCTTTTGGGGGGATGACAGAATGGAAGATGCCATTAATTGTTATCTTAAATAATTCTATATATTCTCTCAAAATTCATTTAAAGTCATTTTATGAGTCTTGCTTCTTCATACCTTTTCCTAGGTATTGCTGTTTTCTTAGGTGTTACTTCTAATAGTTTTGCAAAAAGTGCTGAGGGATTTACCCTTCTCTTTCCAAGTATCATTACTGCAATTACTATAGTTCTATGTATGTATACACTTTCTTTAGTGATGAAAAATATACCAATGGGAATAACCTATGCGTCATTTGCAGGATTAACAATCATAGCAACTGTAATTGTTGGTGTTATCAGATTTAATCAGATACCAAATTTATATTCATTAATTGGATTAGCTCTTATAATCATTGGAGTGTTAATGGTTAACTTATTAGGAAATAATTAAATATGATTAAAAAAAAATATGCACAATTTGTTTTTATTTTCTTAATGTCTTTTGGAATGAGTTTAATTATGAGTGGTGTTGTTGTAGCTGTTAATACAAGTTTAACAGATGGATTTTTTGGAAGGTGGTTTTATTCTTGGATGTTTGCTTTTCCTGTTGCTCTAATAGCTGCTATTATAATAGCACCAATGATAAGATCCCTCATAGATAAAATTACAATAGATTAAATATGAAACCTTTTTTAGGATATTTATTTTTAGCAAATGGGATTATATTTGGAATAGCCTCAAACAGTCTTGCTAAAATTTCTGATGGTTTTACAAAATTTACTCCATCTTTCTTATGTATATTATTTATGTGTATTACTATGTTTTCAATAGCAAAGGCTATGTCTGCTCTTCCCGTTGGGTTTGCTTATTCTACTTATAGTGGATTAACTGTAACAGGGGTTGTTCTATTTGCTGTACTTAAATTTAACCAAATTCCAAATATCTATGGGATAATTGGAATAATATTAATTATAATTGGTGTAGTGATGGTCAATTATTTGGGGAGAATAGGTTAATAAACTCTAATTGTTTCTAAAATTATCTGGTAATTGATGAATTCCATTTTCATTCAAGTTTAATTCAAATTCATCTTTCACATTTTTTATATCAAGAGGCGAGTATAAATGAGGATACATATCACCATTAGAGGCTTGCTCCCAAAGCAAATGATCAAGATGTAAGGTATGTACTTTTAATAAGATTAAATCATTCTGTTTAGAGAAGTGTTTTTTTAAAGTTTCTAAAACTTGATCCTCCTCAGAAAAATGAATATATCCATCCTCTAAATCCTTTGATGAACCAGAATAAACACCACTATTTTTTGCTTTAGTCCACTCTTCTTTATCTAATATTTTAAAAATATACTCTAAATTCATAATGAATTAAAATTATTAGCTAACAGGTTTTAGTAATTTTAAAAATTTTTGATGAATAGTTTTATTTGAAGAAACTAAAATGTTACCACCTCTAATTGCGTCTTTATTATTCCAAGTATTTAAGTATCCACCTGCAGCTTTAATGACTGGTATTAATGGATGAATATCCCAAATTTTATTAGAGCATTGAATAACAATATCTAGTCTGCCCTCAGCTAAATGTGAATAACTTAAAGCATCACTGCAGGGAAATTGCATTAATTTTAAAATTTGGGGAATTTTTTTTTGTTTATTAAGAGATAAAGATCCATGAAATGCTGCAGACACTCTAACATTTTTAAAAGTAGCTTTTTTATTTACATGAATTTTTCTTTTTTTTCCATTTTCTACAACATACGCTAGTTTATCCGAGTAATTTAAATAATATTTTTTTAAAACCGGAAAATTAGCTAATCCTAAGACTGGAGTACCTTTATAATTTAAAGAAATTAAATTACTCCAAGTAGGATTTCCTATTACAAATGATCTTGTTCCATCTATAGGATCAATTACCCACGTAAATTCACTCTTTGATTTTTTATGTCCAAACTCTTCTCCTATTACTTGATGATTTGGAAATTTTTTTTTTATTTTTGATCTTATGAATTTTTCAAAAGCCTTGTCTGATGTTGTTACAGGGTCGTAGCCTTTTCCTTTCAGTTTATTTGAAACTTTAAAAGTTCTATTTAATTTAGAATAATAAAAATTAGTAAGATCTTTTGCTAATTGATTTAAAAAATTAGCAAATATTTTGTATTTTTTTTTATCTAAATTGTTCACAAAGAACTCTTACTATCAAATTAATTTTGGTTAAAGTTAATTTTTAAATTTATATCTTTTAATTTTTAAATAAACTCTCAATTTGAGCTTCTGCAGCTTTAATCGATTTATCATAATCAAGAGCCATTTGATCAGCACTGATTACTTCTACCTTCTCTATTCCAAAAAAATTTAAAATAAATTTTAGCCATGGAGTTAAAAAATCTTCAGCACTGTTAAGTTTTGTGCCACCTGAGGTGATTACTAAATAAGCTTGTTTATTTTTTAGTAGTCCTTCTCTTCTTCCATTGGGTTTAAACTTAAAAGTTTCTCCAATTCTAGCTGCTAGGTCTGACCAAGCTTTTAATGTAGCTGGTGGACCATAATTATAAATTGGGGCTGAAATAATAATTATATCACTTTCCTTAAGTTCTTTTACAAGTTGATCTGATAATTCAAACATTTTTTTATGATGTTCAGTTTGATCTTTTTCATCAATTTTCATCCCTGACTCAGTAAGCCCACTTACAAAAAGCATTTCTTCATCTAAATCCCTATATAAAACTTCATCTCCAGGCTTCTTTATTTTATCTAATAATTTTTTGGCTAAAGCTCTTGAGGTTGAGCCTTTTTTTCTGGCACTTGAGTCTATTTGATAGATTTTCATCTCTTCTTTTTAGCCGAAATTTTGCATAAAAGGAAAAACTTTAATTATATAAAAACCAATTGCCTGTAATTGATTAGTTAGAATTAAAATACCTGTAACTAAAAGAGTTATTCCACCTATTTTTGAGATTAAATTTATGTTTTTTCTAAAATTTTTAGAAAATAATAAAAATCTTTGAATTAAATATCCTGACAATACAAAAGGTATAGCAAGACCTAAAGAGTAAGATATCAGTAATATTATTGCTCTTGATAATGTTTCTTCAATAGAGGCTAAAGCTAAGATGGAGCCTAAAATAGGTCCAATACAAGGAGTCCACCCAAAACCAAATGCAAGACCAATTACATATGGAAACAAAATATTTCTAGACTCTTTTGCATCAAATCTTTTTTCAAAATTTAGATAAGAAATATTAATGATACCTAGTAACTGAAATGAAAATATTACAATAATTATTCCTGCAATAATTCGTAGAATTTCAGAGTTTTGTAAAAGTGCTTGCCCTAAAAAGGATGCCGAAGCGCCTAATAATACAAATACAGTTGAAAACCCTAAACAAAATAAGACAAGAGGAAAAAAATTTGTTTTTTTTGACTCTAATATTTCTTGAAGTGATTGGCCCGAAATATACGAAACATATCCTGGAATTAAAGGTAACACACAGGGTGATAAAAAACTTATTAATCCTGCACCAAAAGCAATTAAAAACTCAAACATTACCCAGTATTTTTCATGGCTGCAGATATACCTGCAATTGAAGTTAAAAGTGCATCATTTAAATCTTTTTTATCAGATATTTTTTTATTTTTTTTAAGTTTGTGGATCACAATGGGCTGTATGATATTTAGTACTTCTGAATATATATTTCTCACAATTATTAATGTTCTAGATTGTTTTCGTGTTAATAAAATTTCTTTTGTAGTAATTTTTTTATTTAATTTTTTTATAACTTCAAATTGAAATCTAAGTTTTTTTCCAACTCTTATTAGTTTTTCATCTGCTAAATATTTCTCATAAATTTTTGAAATTTCTGGATCAGCTTTAGTTATTACCATATCAAGTATATCTAACATTGAATTGAAAAAGGGCCAATTTTTTTCCATATCTATTAAAGTCCTTCTAAACTTTTTTATATAAGCATATCTTAAAGCTTCAGCGCTACCTAACCACGCAGGTAACATTAATCTAATCTGTGTCCATGCGAATACCCAAGGTATAGCTCGTAAACTTTTAATATTATCTAAATTCTTTCTTTTTGATGGTCTGGATCCAATAGATAATTTACCAAGCGCTTGATGGGGTGTGACATTTTTAAAATATTTTATAAATTCTGAACTTTGATTGATATTTTTTCTATATGAACTTTTTGAAATATCTGACATTTTTTCAATTAGTGACCTCCAATCAGGTTTTGGTTTTGGTGGTGGATTTAATGTTGCCTCAGTTACTGCCCCGATGTAACTACACAAATTATATTCAGCAATTGGTTCATAACCATATTTTTGCTGAATAACTTCACCTTGGTCTGTAATTCTTATTTTCCCATTTACAGAATTTGGTGGTTGAGATCTTAGAGTTGCTTGAATTGGTCCTCCGCCTCTTCCTGGCGAACCTCCTCTTCCATGAAAAAAACTGGCATTAACGCCATATTTTTTTGCTAATTTAACAATCTGCTCCTGCGCTTTATATTGATGCCAACTTGCACATATTTTACCTGCATCTTTGCTAGAGTCAGAGTAACCTATCATTACTTCTTGTTTATTGTTTATTAATTTTCTGTACCATTTTTTTGAAAACAAATTTTTGATTATTTCACTTGCATTAACTAAATCATCTAACGTTTCAAATAACGGAACAACTCTTAATTTATGCTTTATTTTTGCTTCTTTTTGAAGAAATAAAACTGCTAAAATATCAGATGCAGAAGTGGTCATTGAAATCACATAGGCACCTAAACATTCAGAAGGTTCGTCAGCAAGTATTTTAAATGTGGACCAAACTTCATTATTTTCTTTATTAGAAAATTTAAAATTGTTTACACAATTATTTTTTGAAAGTAATTTAGATTTTAGGAAATTAATTTTTTCATCCTCAGAAAATTTATAATAATTTCCATTGAATTTTTTTTTAACTAACTCAGCAATTAATTGAGTATGTCTCGAGGATTCTTGTCTAATATCTAATTTAGCTAGATTTATACCAAAGCACTTTGCTCTTCTCATAAGATCTAACAAATCTCCACTAGCAATATTTTCATTTTGATTTTGCTCTAACGACTCCCTTACAACTCTTAAAGGCTTTAAGATTTCTTCAGTGGATCTTAATAAAATTTTTTGGTTCAAAGGTTTTTTGTCAATTAAGTGTTGTTCAATAGATCTATGTGTCAACCTTATTTTGTCTCTTAGAGGTCTTAAAAACACACGATAAGGTTCGAATGACTCTCCTACTTGGTTGGATATTTTTTTTGAACATTTTTTCATGGAGTAAGATCTTATAATTTTAGTCAACGTTTTTTCGTAAAGTTTTGCAGCTTCCCATCTTGATAATAAAATCACTTGTTTGGTAACTTGAGAGGTTACATTTGGATTTCCATCCCTATCACCACCCATCCATGACCCAAATTGAATGGGATTAAAATTTTTTGGTAATCCTTTGTTCATATTTTTAACAAAAATAGAATTCAATCTTCTGTATACTTTTGGAATTGTGTCCCAAAGACTATCCTCTATAATTGCTAGACCCCACCTTGCCTCATCAAAGGGGGTCGGTTTTGTTCTTTTAAGATCATCTGTGTTCCAAATAATTGAAAATTCATCTCGCAATTGTTTATCTAATATTTTAATTTTTGAGGGATAAGATTTAAAAAGGTCTCTCTGCTCTAAAATTTCAATAATTTTATGATATTTTTGAATTAAAGTTCTTCTTTTCACCTCTGTAGGATGAGCTGTTAGAACTATTCCAATATCTAAACTCTTTGCAAGATTATAGATTTTACTGTTTGGTATTTTCTTATTTTTAAAAAGATTTTTAAATATTTCCTCTATAAATATATTGTATTTTAAATTTTTTCTTTTTGTTTCATATTCATCAAGGTTCCTAGCGGTATCTATTGACTCTGCTAAATTTATGAAATTTATTAAATGACTAAATGCTCTTGTTAATCTGAAAGTATCTTTGGGGTTAATATTTTTTATAGTTTTAACTAATTTTTTAAATGAATTGTTGTTTTTAATATTGATTTTATTAGCTTTTGATAACTTTCTTACTTTCTCAACTAAATTAAAAAACTTTATACCTTCTTGATTTTTGATGACTTCGCCAAGTACTGTTCCTAAATAACGGATATCTTCCCTGAGTAACTTTGTTGGTATTCTTTCATAGTAAAGATCTCTTTTTTTCATCAGCTAAAATAAATTTTTTTTGTAAAAATCCCTTACAGTTTGTTTTTACACTAAATAAAGAACCAGAGTATCTAAATTTTCGCAAATCTGCACTGTTCATACCTTTGGTTGCTGATGTCACAAATAGCTCACTATTATTTGTTCCACCAAATGTACAATTAGTGATGTTTTTGGCTTGAAATTGAATTCTATGAATTAATTTTCCTTTACTGTTAAATACTGAAATACAAGCACCATGATAATGAGCTACCCATAAATTTTTATTATTATCCAAAGTCATACCATCTGGAACCCCAACTTTATTTGAAAATTTTTTGAAAATTTTTTTATTTAAAATTTTATTATTTTTATTTATTTTTATTTTATAAATTTTTCTCTTCGAACTATCTGTATGATAAAAATTTAACTTATCTATAAAAGCTGGACCATTTGTAATCCTATAATTTTTATCAATTTTCGTTAATGATAAATTTTTATCTAACTTATATAACGATCCTTTTTCAATTTTTCTCTCAAGGTTATCCATAGTGCCAAACCATAAATTTCCAGCTGGATCTGTTTTACCGTCATTAATTCTGTTTAATTTAATCTTTGGTTCTATTAATATTGATTTAATAATTTTTTTAGATTTTAGATTTTGAATTCTAATTTCCCCTTGCAATCCTAAAATAAATATATTTTTTTTAACATGCGCCAAAAAGCCAATTTCTTTATTTACTTTTATTTGTTTTTTTTTATTATTCTTAATATTTAAAATACAGATTTTCTTTTTTTTTATATCAACAAAATATATCGAGTTATGTTCTTTAACCCATAATGTACCTTCGCCTAACTTACATTTACTATTCCAAATAACTCTTGGTTCCGAAGTTTTGATTTTATTCATCTACTTCAAATTCCTTGATAAAGTCTTTATTAGGGTTGATGCCTATGCCAAAATGATCAGAAACTGAAGCAAACCCATTATTTTTCTTTACCTGGTCTAGAATTGAAAAATCTTCAATTGGTAGATCTGTAATAAAAATATTTTTTTCTGTTGTATCAAATTCTAACATTGATTTTGAGGGAAATAATCCACCTGGCATATCTGGTTGTGATGTTAATAAATGTAAATTAACAGCTATACTGATAGCTGATCCCCAAACATGATTTATAACAGGAATAAAGTTTGCTTGAGCTAATGCAACAACTTTTAAATACTCAGTAATTCCCCCTAAACCACAAACTTCTGGCTGTGCAATATCTATACATTTGTTTGAGATTAATTTATTCCAACCATATTTTGTAAATTCAGCTTCCCCACCTGCGATACTTGTAGATATTTTATTTCTCAATTGTCTGTACCCGTCATAATCCTCCGGAGCAACTGGCTCCTCAAACCAAAATATATCCAGCTCATCTAGCCCTTTACCCACATAAATGGCATCTTTTAAACTATATGCGTGGTTGGCATCTACCATTAACTTGAAATCTTTGCCTATGCTTTCTCTAACGGCTTGCACTAATTTCAGATCCTCCTTAGCACCTATACCTATTTTCATTTTCATAGCCTTAAAATTTTTAGACTTAATTTCTTTCGCTTCCTCTTTAAATAAATCGATTAATTCTTCTGTTGTTTTTTTTTGTAACATCATCCCATATCCATAAACTGGAATATGTTCGTTACATTTTCCTCCTATAAGTTGATAAAGAGGTGCTTTAGTTTTTTTTCCAAGAATATCCCACAAAGCAATATCAACACCTGATAAAGCTTGTATAGGCATTCCTTTTTGACCACTGTCTCTTAAAAGATTGTATACCTTTTGCCAAATATGCTCTTTATTTAATGGATCTTCTCCAATAATTAAAGGCTGTATAACTTTTTCAATAATATATTTATTTGCTAGTGCAATATTTCCTGGTCCAAAGCACTCTCCCCACCCTGTTATACCCTCATCAGTGTTAACTTCTACAATGTGCGCAGTTCTATGCTTATAATATTGTTGAGAATATCCAAGTTCTTTATCTAACTCATATCTGAGCACATGACTTTTAACAGAAGTTATTTTCACAATTATTTAAAGAGCAACAACTTTGGAATTTTGCTCACCTAAGTTTTCAACAGATAATTTCATAGTATCACCAGCTTTTAAAAACTGCTGAGGCTTCATACCCATACCTACTCCAGGAGGAGTCCCGGTTGTTATGATATCACCAGGTTGTAAAGACATGTACTTACTTAAATAAGACACAATATGATCAACATTAAATATCATGGTATTCGTATTTCCTCTTTGCATTTTATTTCCATTAACATCTAAGCTCATTTTTAAATTATTTACGTCTGAAATTTCATCTTTAGTTACTAAGTATGGTCCAATTGGTCCGTAAGTGTCATGAGATTTTCCTTTAACCCATTGACCCATTTTTTCTATTTGCCATTCTCGTTCACTTATATCATTTACTAAACAATAACCTAAAATATGATCTTGAGATTGATTTTCAGATATATGTTTTGTCTCTTTTCCAATAACTATTCCTAGTTCGACTTCCCAATCAAGTTTTTTTGACCCTGATACAATCTGTATGTCATCATTTGGACCATTGATACAGCTAGTAGCTTTCATAAACACTATTGGTTCAGATGGTGCTTCAGCTCCAGTTTCTGCAGCATGGTCAGAAAAATTAAGTCCTATTGCTATAAATTTCCCTGGATTAGTTATACATGAGCCAATTCTCTCACTGCCAGATATTTCAGGAAGTGATGATAGGTCTGCGCCTTGTAGTTTAGAAATCGTATCAAAATTTAAATGATGAGGATTTAAATCTTTTATATGCGAACTTATATCTCTAATTTTACCATCTTTATCTAAAGCTGCGGGCTTTTCTTTTCCCTTTTGTCCTACTCTTAATAATTTCATAATTCTCCTTTTTGTTATTTAATTATATTGAAATCCCGCCATCAACAGAAATTGTTGTACCCGTCGTAAAAGTAGCATCATCACTTGCTAAATAAACAGCTACTGCAGCTATTTCTTCAGCTGTACCTAATCTGCCCATAGGTTGTCGTGCTATAAAGTCTTTTTTAGCTTGAACAGGATCTGGACTTTGATTAACCCTATCTTGCCAAGATGGTGAAAAAACTGTACCTGGTGCTATTGAATTACATCTTATATTTTGCTTAACAAAATCGGCTGCAATAGACTTGGTTAAACCAATTACAGCTCCTTTTGTCGTGCCATAGACAAATCTGTTTACAAAACCTTTTAAACTAGAAGCACAAGATGAAACGTTAATAATACTTCCGCCATTTTGTTTGACCATTAATGGTAATATAGCTTTGCACATAAAATACATGGACTTTACATTTACATCACTAGAAAAATCCCAATCTTTTTCTTCACAATCAAGAATACTTCCATGATGAACAAATCCTACAGCATTAAATAAAACATCTACTTTGTCTAAAGATTTTGTGAACTCTAAAATTGCGCTATTGTTTGTTGAGTCTAATGTTTTTACAACAATATTAGGAAATTCTTTATTTAAATCAGCTAAGGTTTTATCATTTAAATCCGTAGCAATGACATGTGCTCCTTCATTATGAAATGCAATAGCGGTAGCTTTTCCGATACCTTGTCCTGCTGCTGTAACTACGATTTTTTTACCCTCTAATCTTTTGCTCATTTTTTGTTCATCCTTTCAATTTCCATATACAGTGAACTGTGATCTTTATTTCCATGACCATTTTCAACTAAAGTCTTATACATTTCTTTAACCAGATTTGAAATAGGTAAATGAGTATTAAAACTATTTGCACTATCTAAAATATTATTCATATCTTTTAAATGAGTAGAAGTTTTTCCTTTAGGACTAAAATCCTTATCTATCATTCTTTTCCCATGAGTTTGTAAAATTTTACTATCAGCCCAACCTCCAGATAAAGCGGTAATCATTTTAACAGGATCTGCTCCTGCTTTTTCGCATAATGTTACTGCTTCAGCTACTGCGCCTATTGTTAGGCCAACAATAATTTGGTTAGCAAGTTTTGATATCTGGCCGCTACCTATTGGACCAACTAATGTAGGGTTTCCCATAGTCTTTAAAATTTCTTTCGCTCTGTCAAAAACATTTTGCTGACCTCCAACCATAATCGCTAAGGATGCTTCCTCTGCACCTATAGTTCCCCCTGAAACAGGTGCATCCAGATAATTTATATTTTTTGATTTTAAATTATTTCCATGTTTAGTTGCTGTTGATGGTTTTACTGAACTCATATCAATTACTGTAGCTTGTGATTTTAATCCTTCCAAAAAGTCAGAACTACTCATAATCTCATCAACGGCGATATCGTCTGTTAACATCGTAATGACTACATCACTGTCACTCACAGCTTCTTTAATTGAACTTGATATCTCTGCACCCTGATCTTTTAAAGGAGCAGCTTTATTTTGAGATCTGTTAAAAGCTTTTAAATTATATCCTGCTTTTAATATATTTTTAGCCATTGGTAGGCCCATAAGACCTGTCCCAATAAAACCGATTTTTAACATTATTTTGGTTTAAATTCGTGGAAATTTTGTGTCATTGCCTCAGGAAAAAACATTACACATGCAAGTACAATCAATTGGATAACGATAAATGGAGCAAAACCTCTGAATATATCTGTTAAAGATATGTGTGGTGGTGCAACTGATTTTAAGTAGAAAGCTGCGGGTCCAAATGGAGGACTTAAAAATGAAACTTGCATATTAACACAAAATAAAATTCCAAACCAAATTGGATCAAATCCAAGTGCAATTACAATCGGTAAAAATACTGGCATTGCTAATAAAACTATCCCAACCCAATCCATAAATGCTCCCATAATCAAAAACATTATTTGCATCATAAAAATTAGATACATTGGTTTTAAATCATAAGCTAAGATAGTCTCTGCTACATATTTTGGACCTCCAGCAAGAGAATAGGCGCCTGCTAAAACTGTTGCACCAAAGGTAATAGTTAAAATAGTTCCTGATGCTTTAAACGTTCTAGTTAATGCATCTTTAAATAAAAACCATGTTAATTCTTTTCTAGCAAAAATTATAATTAACGTAGCAACCACACCCATTCCAGCTGCTTCTGTAATTCCAGTTATTCCTGAATAAATTGAACCTAAAACAATTATCACTATTCCTATTGGTGGTAATAGTCCTGGAAGATATGACATTTTTTCTTTTAAAGTTAAAGGAGCTTCATCACTTAATGGAGCAAGATGTGGCTGTAATCTTGTTCTAATTAAAATGTAAGTAATTATTAAACCTGAAATCATTAAACCTGGAACAATAGCTTCTTGAAACAACATTGTAATTGATGTTTCTGTAGTTAAACCATAAATGATTAAAACAATAGAAGGTGGGATCATTGTACCTAAAGAACC
>Ga0207916_1000102_pt1 | contig 13611 bp, 15 predicted proteins | sample DeeseametaMP1141_FD_184194 | JGI IMG/M metagenome (GOLD analysis project Ga0207916, IMG submission 184194) | Marine microbial communities from the Deep Indian Ocean - MP1141 (SPAdes) | ecosystem: Environmental > Aquatic > Marine > Oceanic | place: South Indian Ocean | collected 2011-03-05 | reverse complement strand
AACAAAAAAAAATTATTCTCTAAAGATTCTTATAAAAACTTTGATTTTATCTTTGTGCTCATTCATGGTTTAGGCGGAGAAGACGGTGAGCTACAAAATTTTTTCGAAGAAATGGAACTTAATTATTCTGGAAGTAGTTCAAAAGCTTGCAAAAAATCTTTTGATAAAAAAACAGCAAAAACTTTTCTCTCCAAGAACATATTGACTCCAGAACAATTTTTATGGAATTCATTTGAAGGCAAAATTGAATTTAATTCACATCAGATAAAAAGATTAGTTGTTAAGCCTACCAAAGAAGGTTCTAGCCTAGGGGTTTCTATTATAGAAAATAAACCTGATTTCATAAAAACGGCAATTGAAAAAGCTTCAAAATATGGAGAGTTTATGATTGAAGAATTTATCGAAGGAAGTGAAATAACTGTAGCCCGGGTTGGAAATGAAAATTTTCCACCTGTACAAATCATTCCTGAAAATCAATTTTATGACTTTCAAGCAAAATATAATTCTTTTAATACAAAATATACTAAAGCTGATTATTCCAGTGAAAGACAGAGTGAATTAGATCAATTAATTACACAAATTAATGTCGATTTTAATTGTAAAGCTTGGTCTCGAGTAGATTTAATCGACGATGGAGAAAATTTTTATTTTCTCGAGCTCAATACAGTTCCTGGAATGACAAATAGTAGCCTGGTTCCAAAAGCCGCAAAGTTTGCTGGCATAGATTTCAATGAACTTGTTATTCAAATAATTAAAAGTTCTCTTGATTAGATCGATCGTCGTAGGTAAACTCACACCGTTTTCTTGAGTCTTCTATTAGATTCAAACCCATAAGGAGACAATAAATTATGAATCATTATGAAATAGTTTTCGTGGTTGACCCACAGCTTGATACAGAAGCTAAATTGTTCAATAAGTGCTTGGACACAGTGAAATCAATTGATGGTCTAACTCATAGATCTGAAGATATTGGAGTTAGAAAGCTTGCCTATCCTATTAACGATAAAAATACAGGTCATTATTTTTTACTCAATATTGAATGTGACCCCGAAAAATTAAAAGACGTCGAGGCATTATTTAAATTCGATGAGTCTATAATGAGGTCTTCATTAGTCAAAAAGAAAAGAGCTGAAATAGAACCATCTAGCTTAATGACTCAAACAAAAAATCAACTTAAAGCTGAAACTTCCCCAGAACCTTCTTTGGATGTTAAAAAAACTGATAAAGACGCTAAAAAGCAAGAAGAACAAAGTGAAGCAGATGCCCAGAAAGAAGTTTCTAAACCAGATTCAGAAAATAATTAATTTACAAAAATAATATGAGAAGAAAAACTGAAAAAAGAGGCTCTCAAAATCAAGAAACTTTAGTTAAGTCAAAGAGAACCTGCCAATTTACCGCAGCCAATGTTGAAGAAATTGATTACAAAGATGTTGAGTTATTGTCTAAATTTATAAATGAAATGGGTAAGATATCACCTGCCAGAATGACCGGCACAAGCGCTAAATATCAAAGACAACTAACTAAGGCTATTAAAAGGGCAAGACAATTAGCTCTATTGCCTTACACAGACAGTCATAGAGTTTAAAAATGAAAGTAATTCTTAAAGAATCTATTACTGGATTAGGATCCCCTGGAGATTTAGTTAATGTTAAGTCGGGATATGGAAGAAATTTTCTTATGCCCACAGGGAAAGCTATACCTGCTACTGAAGAAAATTTAAAAGTCTATGAAGCAGAAAAAACTAAACTTGCAGAAATAGAAAATAAAAAAATTACAGAAGCAAAAGAAATTGAAAGTAAATTATCAGGTTTTAATCTTGAAATTAAAGTTGCTGTAACAGATGAAGAAGCAATGTATGGATCCATAGGTACAAAAGAAATATCAGAATCACTTAATGAAAAAGGATTTGCAATTGACAGACAATCTATCAGGCTTCCCGAGGGAGTTTTAAAAGAACTTGGAGAATTTGATTTAGACATAGAACTTCATCCTGAAGTTGTTTCTAAAATAAAAATTGTTTTAAAACCTGAATAATTAAAATCTAATTTGTCTTAACTGGTTTGAGATGGGAGAATATCAAACCTGTTTATGAGAAAAGAATTTGATCAGCCTTCATCAGTAGAAGCAGAAAAAGCTGTTTTGGGTGGATTATTACTGGAGCCAGAATTGTGGGATACGGTTTCTGTTTCAGTGGATGAGGAAGATTTTGTTTTAGTAGAACATCAGCTCATTTACAGAGCTATAAGACGATTAAGAGATCATGGAAATGAGTTAGATACTGTGACTTTAATAGAGTCCTTAACCAACGATCCAGATATATCTTCCGTCACGAATTTCAATCAAAATGACTATATTAGACAACTAGCTTCCGATACGCCTGGGACTGCAAATTTTATCAATTACACCGATATTGTTAAACAGACTTCAAATTTAAGAAAGTTGATTTCAACAGCATCGGATATCTCAAGTATCGCAAAAGAATCGGATTCATTTGAAATTGAAGATACTTTTAGTCAGGCAGAAAATAAATTGATTAATCTTAGGGATTCTATCGATCGAAAGAAAGGACCAACTCTTGCCAAAGATTTAATAAAACCTGTTTATGACAATATTGAAGAAAATATAAATTCAACAACCCCATTAATTGGCCATTCAACAGGATTTAGAGATTTAGATAAATTAACACTAGGTCTTCAGGATGGAGATTTAATATTAGTAGCTGGAAGACCAAGTATGGGAAAAACTGCTTTTGGGTTGAGTATTGCAGCAAATTTTATTGAAAATAACATTCCAGCGGTATTTTATAGCTTAGAAATGTCATCTAGGTCAGTTATGTACAGACTTATTTCCATTTTATCTAAAGTAGAATTAAAAAAAATATTCCAAGCCAAAGAGCTTACAGACACAGATTTTGAAAAAATAGGTAAGGCAGTTGAACTGCTAGAAAAAAGTAATTTTTTTATTGATGATACTTCAGCTCTTAGTCCTTCAGAAATTCTATCTAGATCTAGAAAGCTTAAAAGAGAGCATCCAGAGTTAGGCTTGATTGTTTTAGATTACCTTCAGTTAATGAAAGCAGATATAAGCAACCCCAGTAGAGTTAATGAAATGAGTGAAATATCAAGAGCAACCAAAGCCTTAGCAAAAGAATTGGATGTTCCAGTTATTGCTTTATCACAATTGAACAGAGCCTCAGAAACTAGAACAAACAAAATGCCTATAATGGCCGATTTAAGAGACTCAGGAGCCTTAGAACAAGATGCAGATTTAGTTGTTTTCCCCTTTAGACCAGAATTTCACGAGCCAACTCCTGAAAATAAAGGAATTGCCAAGGTTATAGTTGCTAAACATAGAAATGGCGAAACCGGTGATGTACTTCTTCATTGGGCGGCTAGATACACTTCTTTTGAAGATCTTGCTTTAAATGATCCTGCATATGATAACCCCTCATTTAATAATCAAAATTGAGTCGTCCTACTATTGCTGAAGTAAATCTTTCAGCATTGAATAAAAACGTAAGAAAATTAAAAAAACTTACTAATTCTAAGATTTACCCAGTGGTAAAAGCCGATGCTTATGGTCACGGTTTGAAAATGGTAGTTGAAAGTATTGATCCATTAATTTCAGGATATTGTGTTGCAACATTTGAAGAATCTTTAGAATTAAGAAAAATTACAAAGAAAAATATTGTATGCATGGAAGGACCTTACGATTATTCCGAATTAAAAATTTTTGAAAAACTTAATATTGATTATGTCATTCACTCTTTTAGACAAATTTCTTTTTTAGAAAATCTGGAAAATCTAAAAGTAGTTGGCAAAAATAAAATATGGTTAAAAATAGATACCGGAATGAATAGGTTAGGATTCAAGGAAAATGAAATTTTAGAGGCCTTTTCTAAAATAAATTCGACAAAAAAAAGTTTGGTTTTGATGAGTCATCTCTCATCTTCTTTGTCAAATAAGAATTCGAGGTTAATCACAAATAGTCAAATAAAAATGTTTAAAAAATTTGAGTTAAAGCTAAAGAAAAAAAAGCCAAATTTGATTTCAAGCCTTTGTAATTCAGGAGGGTTAATCAATTTCAAAAGATCTCATAATGACATCTCAAGACCAGGAATAAGTATTTTCGGAAGTAAAGCCGATGACGAGAAATCTGAAATAGATTTAGAGCAAGTAATGACTTTGAAATCCAAATTTATAAGTATAAAAAAAATTAATAAAGGAGATAGGGTAGGATACGGGGGAACTTGGAAGGCAAAAAAAGAAACAGTCATTGGAATTTTACCCATAGGATATGCCGATGGCTATTTAACAGGAATGGGAAATTCGGCTTATGTTCTCGTTGAAGGTGTAAAAGCAAAAGTTATTGGCCGAGTTTCAATGGATTTAACTGCAGTAGACCTTAGTAATTGTAAAAATCCAGATTATGACTCTGAAGTCGTATTATGGGGAAATAACTTAAAGATTGACAAAGTCTCTAAGTTTGCAAATTCTATACCTTACGAGCTGATGACCTCAGTTTCTAAGAGGGTCAAACGAGAATACGTATTTAAATAACCTTATTTTTAAAAATTATAAAATTAAAAAAGTTATTTACATTCTTTTGTTATAACAGATAATTGCTAGATGAAAATTAATTACTTGCAAGAAACTCCTAGGAAACTTAAAGAATTTCCAGTAGAAAACGAACTTAATTTATCAGAGCAAGAAGTAACTGATGTCGCAGAAATATTCAGCACACCCTTGACTGGTTCTTATAATTGGGATTACACAGTTCAAGACAACAGAATTAAGAAACTTTATGAACTTGGAAAAGAACTTAACTGGAATGTAGAAAAGGATATTGATTGGAATCGACCTCTACCTGAAAGAGAAGAAACTCCTCCCGAGATATTTTGGGATCAATATGAGCCCTATCAAAAATTATCTAATGAGGATAAATTTGAATTTTTAAGACACAGGGCTTCATGGTCTTTAAGTCAATTCCTCCATGGGGAACAAGGCGCATTATTGGTTGCATCTCAATTGGTGTCTTGCGCGCCGACATTTAATGCCAAATTATATGCTGCATCTCAAACCTTTGATGAGGCCAGACACGTAGAAGCATTTAATAAATATCTTCAGACTCGACAAAAACTTATGTATCCAGTTGGTTCGGGCTTAAAATCATTATTAGATAAGATTCTCACCGATCCAAGATGGGACTTAAAATTCATAGGTATGCAGATTATTATTGAGGGACTTGCTCTTGCTGCATTCAACTTAGCAAAACAAACTTCAAACGATCCTGTTTTTAGGGACATGCTTTACCTAATTATTAGAGATGAAGCTAGACATGTTACATTTGGTGTAAATTATCTTGAAGAATATCTTAAAAATTTATCTCAAGAAGAACTAGAAGAAAGAGCTATGTTCGCCTACGAAGCATGTGTCGTTATGAGAGGAAGACTATTATCGGCAGAAGTATACGAAAAGTTTGGCTGGGATGTGGAGGATGCCCTCGAATTTCAATCAAAAACAGATGTAACTAACAATTTTCAACATCTTTTATTTACTAGAGTTGTACCTAATTTATCAAGAATTGGTTTAATTACTGAAAAAGTAAGACCTTTATACGATGAACTAGGCGTTTTGGATTATGAAAGCTGGCCAACCGATGGTGATATTGATTGGGCCTCTTTAAAGCAACCTTTGGATTTATCTGAATCTGCATAAAATTTATTTATTGAAGCACTAGCAATTATTTGCTAACCTGATATTCCATCTTGAGATAAAAAAGATGGCATCTAATCCTAAGTATTTATTCGTAACCGGTGGTGTAGTTTCATCACTGGGAAAAGGTATTTTCTCTGCTTCCCTTGGAGCAATACTTGAAAGTAGAGGTTTAAAAGTCACAATTCAAAAATTGGATCCTTATATAAATCTAGATCCTGGCACAATGTCTCCTTTTCAGCATGGTGAGGTTTTTGTTACTGAAGATGGATCTGAAACCGACTTAGATTTAGGACATTATGAAAGGTTTCTAGATTCGAAAATGTCTAAATTAAATAATTTTACTGCTGGTCAAGTTTATGAACATGTCCTAAAAAGAGAAAGGAAAGGAGATTTTCTTGGATCTACCGTTCAAGTCATTCCTCACATAACTGACGAAATCAAAAAGAGAATTGTTAAATGTGCTAATGGAAATGATATAGCGATAATCGAAGTAGGAGGAACAGTAGGAGATATTGAATCACAACCTTTTTTAGAGGCTATCAGACAAATGAAACTTGAATTAGGAAGTAATAGAGCTCTTTTTGCTCATTTGACATTAATTCCCTTTTTGGCTTCATCTGGGGAGATAAAAACTAAGCCTACGCAACATTCAATTAAAAATTTATTATCCCATGGAATCCAAGCTGATTTATTAATTTGTAGATCTGAAAACCCCTTACAAAAATCAGATTCAAAAAAAATATCTTTATTTACTAATGTTGACGAAAAATGTGTGTTTTCAATTCCTGACGTAAATTCAATTCACTCAATACCTGAACTTTTAAATTCACAAGGTCTTGATAAGCAGATAACTGAGAAGCTGAGACTTAAATCTAAACCAGCTAATTTAAACAGATGGAAAAAAGTTTCAAAATTAGAGAAAAATAGAAAAGGAATTACTAAAATAGCATTGGTAGGAAAATATACTGAGCTAGCTGACTCCTATAAATCAGTTAACGAAGCTCTTGTTCACGCGGGAATTCATAATAAAACAGAAGTTGAAATAGAGTATTTCGACTCTCAAAATTTTAATAATGGCGTTAAGAAATTTAAACCACAAGGAATTTTAATTCCTGGCGGATTTGGCGGCAGAGGAATTGATGGGATGATTAACGTTGCCAAATTTGCGAGAACAAAAAATATTCCATTCTTTGGTATTTGCTTAGGAATGCAAGTTGCTGTGATTGAATTTGCAAGAAACGTCTTAAAAATTTCAGCAAATAGTACAGAATTCGAGAAAACCACAAAACATCCTGTGATTGCATTAATTACTGAATGGATGGATAAAAAAGGCTTAACACAGATTAGAAGTGAAAATTCCGATAAGGGCGGAACTATGAGACTTGGTAGTCAAGTATGTATTTTGGAAAAAAATAGCAAGATGTCAAAAATGTATGGAACCAGAAAAATCTCAGAACGACATAGGCATAGATATGAATTTAACAGTAATTATTTAAGAAAAATAAAGTCGAAAGGAATGAACGTAGTTGGATTCTCAGAGGACAAAAACTTAGTAGAAGCCATTGAACTTAAAGGACACAAATGGTTTGTTGGGTGTCAGTTTCATCCCGAATTTACTTCAGATCCAAGAACAGGACATCCTTTATTTAATGGTTTTATTAGAGCTGCTAAAGTAACTAAATGAAAAAGATTATTCTTGATGGAATAGATTTATCTAATGAAGATAAAATTTGTTTTTTTGCTGGTTTAAATATTCTAGAGACCACTGAACAAACACTAGAGGTAGCTTTTAATTTAAGAGATATATGTAGCAGTCTTGAAAATCCTTTTATATTTAAAGCTTCTTTTGATAAGGCCAATAGATCTTCAATTAATTCTTATAGAGGACCTGGAATCAGCAATGCTATAGAAATTTTTAAAGAACTTAAAAAAGAAAATATTAAAATTGTTTCAGATGTGCACGAAATAGGTCAGATTTCGTTATTTCAAGAATTTATTGACATTATTCAAATTCCAGCATTTTTGTGCCGTCAAACCGACTTGATTAAAGAAGCTTGTGAAACAAAAAAACCTATTAATATTAAAAAGGGTCAGTTTTTATCTCCAAATCAAATGATAAATATAGTAGAAAAATGCAGCGCATTCGGAAATGAAAATATTTTGCTCTGTGAGAGAGGTACTACTTTTGGATACAACAATCTTATTGTTGACATGCTTGGGTTGTCTGAAATGAAAAAAATAGGAAACCCAATTGTGTTTGATGTAACTCATTCTCTTCAGATTCCTGGAGGACAAGGAGATGCTGCTAGTGGGAGAGGAGAGCAAGCTTTGGATTTAGCTCTTTCAGGAGTAGCTCAGGGAATTGCGGCTTTATTTATAGAAACTCATCCTTCTCCAAAAGACGCAAAATGTGATGGACCATCTGCTACCAAATTAAGTGAAATGGCTCATATTTTAAAGAAGGTATCTGATTTAGATTCTTTTATTAAAGCTCAAAAATGAAAATCAAGAAAATAAATTCTATTGAAATTTTAGATTCTAGAGGAACGCCTACTGTAATGACTTCAATTGAATTAGAAGATGGCACTTTAGAATTCGGATACGTACCTTCAGGTGCTTCAACTGGCTCTAGAGAAGCTATTGAAAAAAGAGACGGAAAAAATAATTTTAATGGAAAAGGATTAGACTACACCATCAAAAATGCAGCAGAGAACTTATTTCCATCTCTCATAGGGTTTGATTTAGGAAGTCAATTGGATTTTGATACAAAATTAATTGATCTAGATGGATCTGAAAATAAAGAAAACTTTGGAGCAAATATTTTACTTTCATTATCGTTGGCGGCTTGTAAAGTATCGGCCTCTCTTTCAAAAAAACCCCTTTATTCACATATTAACGAACTAGCAAAATCTATTGGAATTGATGCGGAACTAAAGGCGCCATTACCTATGATGAACATCTTAAATGGAGGAGCTCATGCTAACAATGGATTGGATTTTCAAGAATTTATGATTCAACCTTTTGGATTTAAAACCTTTAAAGAAAGTATCGTTTGTGGAGTAGAAGTTTTTCAGGAATTAAAAAAAAATCTAGCTAAAAAAGGTTTTTCGACTGCTGTAGGTGATGAGGGAGGATTTGCTCCGAATATAAATTCTTCAGAAGAAGCTTTAGATTTAATTTGTGAAGCTATTACTTCGTCTGGATATAAAGTGGGAGACGAAGTATCTTTTGCATTAGATTGCGCTTCAACAGAAATTTTTAATAACGATGTTTATGAGCTCAATAAGAAAAAATTATCTTCTCACGATTTAATAAAATTTCTTAAATCATTAAAAGATAAGTTTCCAATCACTTCAATTGAAGATGCTTTGGATGAAAATGATTGGAATGGTTGGGTTGATTTAACAAAAATTTTGGGTTCAGAAACTCAACTAGTAGGAGATGATTTATTTGTAACAAATAAAATTTTTTTAAAAAAGGGTATTGAAATGAAAGCAGCAAATGCGGTTTTGATAAAAATTAATCAAATTGGAACTTTAAGCGAAACTCTTGAAACAATAAAGCTTGCTTTTGATAACAAATTTAAATGTGTCATTTCTCATAGATCAGGTGAAACAGAAGATAACTTCATTGCTGATCTCGCAGTTGCAACTGGTGCAGGACAAATTAAAACTGGGGCGCCTTCAAGGTCAGACAGAACCTCTAAATACAATCGATTATTATTTATTGATTCAATAGAAAATCTAACTTTTGACGGAGAAAAAGAAATCAGATAAAAATGATTTTTTCAAAAAAAAACTTTTCACTATTTCTGCTTTTATCAATGACGATTATTTTTTTTTATTATACGATTGATATTTTTTTAGGCGATTATAGTTTTTCTGAGATAAGAAAATTGAATACCGACTTAGAAAATTTGAAAATTTCAAATGATCTTTTGGAGAATGAGAATAAAGTCTTATTTCAAGATTATGAAGAATTAAAAAAAGATAGGGATGCATTAAATGAGTGAACAATATCTTGCGTTGATACCCGCAGCAGGAGTTGGATCAAGGGCCAAATTAAAAATGGCTAAACAATTCACTGCGATTGGCTCTAAAACAATTATCGAATACGCATTAGATCCTTTTTTGTTAGACGAAAACTGCAAAAAAATCTGTGTTGTAACACAAGAAGATAATGAAGCTTGGACATCTTTGTCTATTTCAGGGCACGAAAAGATTGTTTCTTGCATAGGCGGAGATACGAGAATGGAATCAGTTCTAAGAGGCTTGGAGTTGTTAATGGAATCTGAAGACAAAGGTTCGTTAGTAGCAATCCATGATGCAGCAAGACCATGTTTATCTAATGAAGATTTAAAAAAAATAATGGATTTTGCCGATGAAGAAATGAAAGATGAAGGTCAAGGTGTTTTTCTGGCTCACCAACCCTCTGAAAGTGTTAATCTGGGAGACAAAAATAAAGTTACTAAAAGTTTAGATCGTTCAAAAGTTTGGTTATCAGCGACACCACAAGTTTTTTTCTTAGAGGACATCCTTGTAGCATTGAAAAGTGCCAAAGAAGATGAAAAGTTTTTTTCTGATGAAGTTGGCGCAGCTTTCACCTTTTTTAAAAATACTATTAGTCCGTTGCTATCTGACCGAATGAATATAAAAGTTACTAAAAAAGAGGATTTAGTTCTCGTCGAACAATATCTCAAGCTATCTGGAAGAATATGATGCATTTCAGAATTGGTAATGGCTTTGATGCTCATAAAATAAAAAAAGGTAATGGAATTACACTTGGCGGAATTTTTATTCCTTGCGATTACAGCTTAATAGCTCATTCGGATGGAGATATCATCTCTCACACCGTCTGCGATGCTTTATTAGGAGCGGCAAATTTAGGAGATATTGGAGTTCATTTTCCAAATACTAAAAAATTTGAAAATATTTCAGGAAAAGAAATGATTGAGTCAGTACTAGATAAACTCCAAAAACAAAATTATGAAATATCTAACATTGATATAACTTATATCGGAGAAGTTCCAAGATTGAATAGTCATAAGCACGAAATCATAAGTTGTTTATCTAAATTTCTAAAAGTTGAGGAAGAAAAAATATCTTGTAAAGCAACAACTACGGATCAACTTGGATTTATGGGTAAAAAAGAAGGGGTAGCTTGTCTCGCAAATGTATTGATTTATAAAAACAATTAATGAATATTCTTTTGACTAATGACGACGGAATAGAACATCCAGGTATCCAAACACTTATCTCAAGTCTTTCGGAAGAACATAATGTCTTTACAATGGCGCCAGATAGAAATAGAAGTGGATTTGGAAGCGCCATAACTTTTTTAACAGAAACAAAAGCTAAAAAGATAAAAGAAAATATTTATAGTCTCGATGGAACTCCAGTCGATTGTGTAAAAAATGCTTTAGAATTTTATTGTCCATTTGAACCTGATATTGTGGTTTCTGGAATAAATCCAGGGCCAAATTTAGGCCCAGTTTTATTATATTCTGGAACTGTAGGAGCGGCATTCGAGGGAAGAAATTTAAAATATCCTTCTATTGCTGTTTCTGTGGCTTCTTTTGAGATAACAGATTATGGTTTTGCGGCAAATATCGTAAAAGACATCTTAAATAAAATTAATAAATTAAATCTAGATTCATCTTCTATATTGAATCTTAATGTTCCTGACCATAAAAAGTTTAAAAATCCCATATTAAAAGTAACAAAGACTTACCTGGACGAGCAAAATAGAGTTGAAGGAGATTTTTTAGAAGATCAAAAATGTTTGGAGGAAGGATTTATTTCTTTATCTCCAATTAAACTGGAAACAATTTCCAATGCTAATTTAAAAGGCCTTACAGATTTTCTTGATGAGTTTTGAAAAATCAGTAGATTTAAATTATCAGAGAGCTAGAAAAGCCTTGGTTGAGGAGATTTCTTCAAAAGGGATTTCAGATTTAAGAGTTTTAGACGCATTTTTAAATACTCCAAGACATCTATTTATTGATGGAGCATTTTCCTCCAGAGCTTATCAAGATATGTCTTTGCCAATAGGATATCATCAAACTATTTCACAACCCTTTGTGGTTGCAAGAATGATTGAATTAATTTTAAAAGGAAATATCTTTGATAAGACCCCTTTAGGCACAATTCTTGAAATTGGTACAGGATGCGGATATCAAACAGCTATTCTTTCTAACTTTTGTAGGAAGGTTTTTTCAATTGAGAGAATCTCTCCTCTTGCAGAAAGAGCAAAAATAAATTTAAAGTCTGCTGGTGTAAAAAATTTTCTTATTCGTTGCGCTGATGGATCGTTAGGTTGGCCCACATTTAAAAAATTTGATGCAATAATATGTTCTGCTGTCAGCAGTAATATTCCAGAACCTTTAGTAAAACAATTGGAAGTCTCTGGTAAGTTAATTTGTCCAGTTGGAAATCATGAAGATCAAAATTTAATTTTAGTTGAAAAAAAGAGTAGAACAGAGATTACTAAAAAAGTTTTAGATTCTGTTTTATTTGTTCCAATGCTGTCCGGAATAGTTGACCTAGACGATAAATAAAATTGTAGAAACAAATTTAAGCGAGTTGTAAAATATTCTAATGGAACGTTTCAATAATCTTTTAAAAGATCATCTGTCAAAATGGGCTTTGGTTTGGTTTGGCTTTCTTTTCTGGGGAAGTATTTTTAGCGCTTTTCTAATGACGTTCTTTCAGAATATAAGCCATTTTTATTTATACGTTTTAGGTTATTTATTAGGATTAATATTTGGGATAATTTCAAAAATTAATAAATGGTCATGGATAAATTAGCTCGCAAAGAAAGTTTAGACAGCATTGAGCTTAACCCAGCTCAAGATTTGTCATTAGAAGAAGAAAAAAAAATAGCTAGATCGTTTATGGGTCGTGTTGAATGGGAAATGATTGTAATTGGCTTAACACAATTTTTTGTTTGGCTTGGAGTTTGGGGATTAGTTATAAACGGGATTTTACCTATTTGGATGGGGTTTCTGATATTGATGGTCTCAACTACTTTTGCCTATTTACCATCTCACGCGGGACAACATGGACATCTATCTGGCAATAAAAAACATCTTGCTTGGTTAGATTACGTTGTTGGTCAAATATCCTTAATTCCGCTTGCTCAATCACATGACATATTAAAAGTTACTCATCTAAAACATCATGCTCATACTAACGACCCAAGTCGAGATCCGGATTACAAACATACTCATACAGGAAGCTGGTTAAAATCGGCTCTTCAAGTACATTTTCAAACAGGTGACAGAGACGAGAGACTTAACGAAATGATTGAAAATTGGACAAATAATGAGCCAAAATTTAAAGAAGCGGTTGATAGAGGGGCGTTAGTTACTCTAGGATTTTTTGTGATACAAATTGTAATGGCAATTAATTTTCCTTTGGAAACTCTTTTTTTATGGTGGTTACCAAGAAAATTTACTGTTTCGTATTTAGGAGTAATCTTTTCTCACATGCCGCATCGCGATCTTCCTGTTGGAAGACATGCAGATACTAGATTTTGGGCTAATGGTATTATTAGGTTTTTTAATCATTCAATGCAAATTCATGCAATGCATCACATGTACCCTAAGATTTGTCATCATGATGAACCAAAGGCAATTGAGGCTTTAAGGCCTTTTATGATCGAAAGAGGCATACCTGGGGCAGATAAAATTCCTGAAAGGATAATCAATAATCCTTTAACAAACCTAAAGTCTATCTAAATTTTATCTAATGGATTTGAACCTTCTGGTAATTTAGATGGTTGAATCGTGTGGAGTAAAGTAGCTGCAAGCTTATTTTCTGAGTTGAATAGTTTTCCCTCAACGGTTGCAAGTTTTTTACCTAATTTGATAATCCTTACCTCAATTAAGGCTTCG
>Ga0207916_1000101_pt1 | contig 13673 bp, 14 predicted proteins | sample DeeseametaMP1141_FD_184194 | JGI IMG/M metagenome (GOLD analysis project Ga0207916, IMG submission 184194) | Marine microbial communities from the Deep Indian Ocean - MP1141 (SPAdes) | ecosystem: Environmental > Aquatic > Marine > Oceanic | place: South Indian Ocean | collected 2011-03-05 | reverse complement strand
ATACAATCGAATAAGCACCTTTAAGTCTTTTATGCATATTTTGAACAGCTAAAAATATTTCCTCTGCTTTTGGAGTAAAAGAATTAATCTTTTGGAGCTCATGCGCAAAAATATTCAGGATTACTTCAGAATCTGAATCTGTATTTAAATGTCTTAAATCATTTCGAAAAAGTTCTAATGACAACTCTTTTGCATTTACCAAATTCCCATTATGGCAAATACTTATCCCGTAAGGAGAATTTACATAAAGTGGCTGAGAGAATTCTCGGCTAACTCCTCCAGCAGTTGGATATCTAACATGCCCGATACCTATTTTGCCCTTTAAGCCTGCGATGTGTTGAGCTCTAAATACATCACGTACTAAACCAATTTGTTTTCTTACATGTAATTTACCATCTTCAAGGGTTGCGATTCCTGCAGCATCTTGACCTCGATGCTGAATAACTGTTAAAGATTCGTATACTGATGAAGAAACTTCTTCATCAGAAATAATGCCTACGATTCCACACATTAATTTATTAGCCTGTCGGGCTCAATTGTAAAATTGTCTAAATCTTCCATAGGAATCTCTCCAATTAAATTGCCTATCAAAATTGACGAGTTATAAATATATGGAGAAACAATACTTGAATTCCACCAGTATTTGTCAATTATATATTCGTCTGCGGATAAAAATAAAATAATAGTAAAAATGTAAAATTTAAAAAGACCAAGAAAAAAACCAATTATATTTGAAATAAATGTTTTCGGGTTGAATGCAAAAGATATAGCTTTAAAAATCAGAACTAACAGTACAAAAAAGATTGTAAAAAATAATATAAAAAAGAATGTTTCAGCTAATAAGATCGAACTATTTATATTCAGAAATTCAATTGGAAATTGTCTTAATCCCCAAGCCAAGCTCAAAGAAGAAATCCAAATAATGAAAGAGAAAATTTCTTTTAATAGCCCTTTAAAAAAACCTCTCAAACTAAAAATAGCTAATAAGGTAAAAAAAACTACATCAAATACTGAAAAAGTAATCATACCAATTGTTTATATTTGGAAATTATAAGATTCATAAATTTTTCCTATCAAAATAAAAGAACCAAACGCAACAAATAAACTATTTTTTTCTTGTTTATTTATCTTTTGTTTGAGTTGATGTAAATCATATCCTAAATTGACTTTCTTCCCTTTGCTTAACAAGTATTTATTAACCAAATTACTACTTAATAGTCTGTTACTTTCTAATTCTGGGAGATACCATTCGTCAACAACTTCCATCATAGGATCACATAAATCTTCTAACTTTTTTAATTTGTTACAAGAAAAAATAGCTTTGATTTTAGATTTCGAGAAATTATTAGATATAAATTCTTCTAAATTTTTAACACTATCATTGTTGTGTGATACATCAACAATAAGATCTTTTTTCAATTGATGACATCTACCATAGTTAGGACTTTTTTTAAGTTTTTTGATTTCATTTAAAGAATCAATTTTTTTAAACTTCACATCTAAAATTTTTTTTGCAATGCCAACGGAATTTCTATGAAAGTTTTCTAATTTGATAGAACAATTGTCTATCTTATGAAAATTTGGATTTAATTTATCCAGAACTTTTTTTACACTTTCTGGAATCTTGCCTTCACCATAAATGAAATCTTGATTTGATCTGATAATTCCTGCTTTTTCTTTTCCTATATTTTCTAATCCTTTGCCTAAAATGTCCTCATGATCTAAAGCAATTTTTGTAATAACGGATACGTCTGCATCAAAACAATTAACTGGGTCTAATCTACCTCCCATCCCAGCCTCTAAAAGCCAGATATCTAATTTTCTGTTTGAAAAGATTACAAAACAGGCTAAAGAAAATAATTGGAAAAAGTTGAAACTTTTATAATCTTTAAGATTTTCTAACTGTTTAAAAGTTTTTAAAATTTCTTTATCTGTAACAGACATATTATTTATTTTTATTCTTTCGTTGAATCTAACGAGATGGGGTGAAGTAAATAACCCTACTTTAAAATTATTATTATTTAAAACTTGCGAAAGTATTTCGAGAGTAGATCCCTTGCCGTTTGTGCCAGTAACAGAAATTATTTGAGAAGGCTTGTTTAAATTTAATTCAATAACAGCTTTTTTTAACTTACCAAAACTCGATTCTCTAAAGCTATTTTTTTTATCTAAAATCGGTACAAAATATTCTTCTAATTCTGTCAATTCTTTAATTTGCTGAAAGTTTTGACAATAAATTATAAAGCTTATCTTTTATTTCAGATCTATGAACAATCATATCTATAAGACCATGTTCTAATAAAAACTCACTTCTTTGGAATCCTTCTGGTAATTTGACTCTCACAGTATCCTCAATAACCCTGGGTCCCGCGAAACCAACTTGAGCTTTTGGTTCAGCGATGTTGATATCTCCTAACATAGCTAAACTAGCTGACACCCCGCCATATATTGGATCAGTCATAAACGAAATGTAAGGAAGCTTTTCTTCTTTTAGTTTATTTAATACAGCTGAAGTTCTAGCCATTTGAAAAAGAGAGAAAAGAGATTCTTGCATCCTAGCTCCACCACTTGTTGAAAAACAAATAAATGGTGCCTTAAGTTCAATGGCTTTATTAACAGCATCCACAAACTTTTGTCCAACAACAGAACCCATTGAGCCGCCCATGAATCTAAATTCAAATACAGCTATAACAACTTCCATTGAGTTTAATTTTCCATGAGCACAAATTAAAGCTTCTTTTTCTTCTATCTTATTCTTTGCTTCACTTAATCTATCTTTGTATTTTTTTGAATCTCTAAAAGAAAGCCAGTCTTTTGCTTCAGTATTAGCGGAAATTTCGTTGTATTTATTTTCATCAAATAAATAGGTGAGCCTATGTCTTGCTCCAATTCTTATGTGGTGATCACAATTCATACAAACATAATGGTTTGCCTCGAGATCCGGACCATAAAGTATTTCTTTACAGTTTGGGCAGCTTTGCCAAAGTCCTTGTGGAACAGGGCTTTTTTTATCATCTTTTTTGTGAGCTCTTGCAAAAGATGGAAGAATTCTATTGAACCAGCTTTTTACCATAGATTATTGTATCGAAGATTTAATGTCTCCAACAAATTTTGATATCTTATTTAGAATTACTTTGTGTTCTTCTTTTTCAAAATCACCGATCATGTCTACAATAGCGCTTCCGACAACCACCCCATCAGCAAAACTTGACATATTGCTTGCTGTTTCTTGATCCTTAATTCCGAATCCAACAACAACAGGAATATTTGAAGAATTTTTTATCTGCTGAACTCTTTTTTTAAGTTCATCATATGAATCTATATCTGCTCCTGTGATTCCTTTCAAAGACACATAATAAAGAAAGCCAGATGAATTAGATATTATTTCATTTATTCTCAAATCATTAGTAGTGGGAGAAATTAATCTTATCAAGTCAATTTCAAATTTAGATAACTTTTTAAAAATAGCTTCGCTTTCCTCATAGGGTAAATCAACAATTATCAACCCATCAACTCCATTTTTTTTTAACTCACTACAAATATCTTCATTGATATCGTGATTTGATTTAGTTGAATTTAAAGAATTTATAAAGGTATTAAAATAACCCATTAGAACAATTGGAGTGGTTTTAAATTTTTTTTTGAGTTTTTTGCTTAAAGACAAAATATCTATTAGCGACGTCTTATTAATTAGAGACCGTTCATGTGCCATTTGTATCACAGGGCCCTCGGACATAGGATCAGAAAATGGAACTCCTATTTCAATTATATCGGCGCCACTAGATACGATCTCACTTATTATTTTTTCAGAAGTGTCTAAATTTGGATCCCCGGCAACAGTGTAGGTTACTAACGCTTTTGAGTTGACTTTTTCTAAATTTTCAAAAGTAGACTTAATTATGCTCATAAAGTTAAACCTTCAACTTTAGCAACATTAGCCATGTCTTTGTCGCCTCTGCCTGATAAGTTAACTACAATGATTTCATCCTTTTCCATATTTGGTGCAATTTTTTTCGCATGCGCAAGAGCATGAGCTGTTTCCAGAGCGGGCATAATTCCCTCAGTTTTTGTTAAATCGTGAAAACTATCTAAAGCCTCTTCATCGGTAGCAGAATCGTATTCTACTCTTCCAGAGTCTTTTAGATAGGAATGCTCAGGACCAACTCCTGGATAATCCAAACCAGCAGAAACAGACTGAGTTGATAAAATTTGACCAGAATTATCTTGCATCAAATAAGTTTTCATACCATGTAAAACACCAATGCTGCCATCGCTTAAAGGAGCAGCATGTTTTCCTGTATCAATTCCTGAACCTCCGGCTTCTACTCCAATCAAATCTACTGAATTATCTTTTAAAAAGGGATAAAAAATTCCCATAGCGTTAGATCCACCTCCAACACAAGCAATAATCTTATCTGGAAATCTTCCAAACAACTCTCTAGATTGCTCTTTCAATTCAATTCCTACGATAGAATTAAAATCTCTAACAATTTTGGGATAAGGATGAGGCCCAGCAACGCTTCCAATAATATAGTGAGTATCATCAACATTACTTACCCAATCACGCATTGCCTCATTCATAGCGTCTTTTAAGGTTCTTGTTCCTGAGGTGACTGGACATACATCGGCTCCAAGTAGTTTCATTCTATATACGTTTGGAGATTGTCTTTCTATATCTTCTTCGCCCATAAAAATAATACATTCTAGGCCGTGTCTGGCTGCAACAGCCGCAGTTGCAACCCCATGCTGTCCTGCTCCAGTTTCAGCAATAATTCTTTTCTTACCCATATGCTTTGCTAATAAAACTTGGCCCACTGTATTATTAATTTTATGAGCACCGGTATGATTCAAATCCTCTCTTTTTAAGTAAATTTTTGCTCCGGAAAGTTTCTCAGTCCATCTTTTTGCAAAATACAATGGTGATGGACGTCCTACAAAATTATTTAAATCATCCGTAATTTCATTCTTAAATTCTTCTTTATCTTTTAGACCTTCATAAGTAGTTTCTAACTGCTCTAGAGCTGACATAAGAGTTTCAGATACATATTTACCTCCAAAATCTCCGTATCTACCATCGGCATCTGGAAAATTATATTTGTCCTTATCTTTCATAATTTTTGATTAAATCGATAAATTTTTTTAACTTTAAAGAGTCTTTTACACCTTTTTTCGATTCAACTCCACTACATACATCAACTCCGAAAGGAATAAAATAATCTAATAGCGATAAGATATTATTAGGATTTAATCCACCAGCAACGATTAGGTTATTTAAATCTTGAGGTATTTTTTTCCAATCAAATTTTTTTCCTGTTCCACCGTGTAAATCTTCATCACCTGAATCTAAAAGAAAATATTTTGCAGATGGATAACCTTTCTGATAATCGTAAGCGTTAATAGAGTCATCTATATTCATAGATTTAATAAATGGTCTGCCAAACTTTTTGCAAAATTCTAAAGATTCATTCCCATGAAATTGCAAAACGCTATTTGGATAGATATCTAAAAACTTAAGAACTTCTCCTTCTTTAGGATTCACAAAGACAGGAACAATAAGGACGTCATCATTTAAAGTATTTTTAATTTTTAATAATTCTTTTTTATTGACAAATCTTGGACTTTTTTCGTATTGATTTAAGCCAATAGCATCAGCGCCGTACTCTATTGAAAGATTTGCATCTTCATCGTTAGTGATTCCACATATTTTGATAAAGATACTCATGGCAAAAAGTTAATTTGGGAGAATTTGATATTTAAGCGGAGGTTTTTTTATTTTGAATTCTGAAGGATATTCAGGTCCAATAAAATACAGACCGTCAGAAGCTATAGTTTTTCCTGAAAGATTTCTATCACGTCCCTCAATTATTGATTTCATTTGATTAGGGTTTCTATTTTCTAATCCAAATTCTAAAAGAGTTCCTACCATAATTCTTACCATATTTAATAAAAAGGCATTCGCTGATATTTCAAAGCTAATTAAATCTTTTTTTTTAGAAATATTAATTTCATAAATTTCTCTCATTGGAGACTTTGACTGACAACCTGAAGATCTAAAGCTTGAAAAATCTTGTTCACCAATTAAATAGTTTGAAGCATCTTTCATTATTTGTAGATTAATTTTATCTTTTAAATGTAATGTCCTATTTTTATAAAATATTGATGTGTTTTTTTTATTCAGAACAATGTACTTATAAGTCCTTTTAAAAGCTGAAAACCTAGCATGAAAATCATCCGGTACCTTTTTAACCCAAATCAACTTAATATCATCAGGCAAAATTGAATTGCATCCCTCAACCCAAGCTTTAAGCGTCCTTTTTTTTTCAGAATCAAAGTGAATAACTTGTGATAATGCATTTACCCCAGCATCTGTCCTACCAGCACAAGTTGATTTGATTTCTGAATCAGCTATTTTTGAGAGAGCTTCGTCAACCCTAGATTGAATCGTATCGTCTGTAGATTTTTGAATTTGCCAGCCTTTATATTTTGTTCCAAAATATTCTACTCCGGCAGCATAACGTTTAATTTTCATTGAAAGTTTTTAATAAGTCTTTAGCTTTATTAACAACAGATTCATCCTCGGCATTATCAATTATTTCTTTAATCAATATCTTGGCTTCATCAAAGTTTTTCATTTCAATATACATGGTTGCTAGATTTAGTCTTGTTTCGAAAGGATCTCCAATCTCTTCGTAATCTTCATCTAAATTATCTTCATTCTTTTTCTCATTACTTGAATTTGCTGGTGAACTTCTAAGATATAAAATTCCTAAAATAACCAAAAGGAAAGCTAAACCAACTATTAAAATTAACTGGTAATCAATTGAAGAACTTGAATCTATTTCTGCCAAACTTTCTTGTAGAGATTCTGCTGAATTAGAAGTCACATTTACGTAATTTTCAGAGTCAGAAGATTCAATATTGTTTGAAGTGATTTCTTCTTCAGATGAATCACTTTCTGCAATTATGAGAGAGTCTTCAAAATTTTCAATAGAAATACTCTCTGTTGATAGATAGTCTATATTTTCTGTTGGCTCACTTAAGGAATAAGTTGGTTCAGTCAATACAAGAACGTCTTGAAGCGCAACATAATCGGTGTATTTACTATCTATAATGGAATTTTGTTCTGCAACATCTCTAATGGACTGATATCTATCGTAAATATCCAATAAATACAAATCTGGTGTTTCTAACAACTGATCTTTTTTTAGAAAATTAATATTTCCTTGTTTAAAAGAATCAGGATTAAGATCTTGTATCGCAATCATAATTTGATAAAGAGAAAAATCTGGATTATTTTTCTTAACTTCTATAGCAATAGACCAAAGATTATTATATTCATTACTTGAATACTCGATCTGAGCTAGTAAAAGATTGGGTAGAAAAATTAGTAAAAAAAATAACCTAAACATAATATTATTTTTCCATAATACGTTCCATAATTTGTAAGCTATTTAAGGCTGCTCCTTTCCTTAAATTATCGGCAACAATCCATATATTTACTCTATCATCCTCCCAAAGATCGGCTCTAATTCTTCCCACAGAAACTGGATCTTTTCCTTCTGCATGCTCCAAAGGGTTTGGAGATAAGAAGTCTTTTTCTGAGTATTTTTCCAAGCCAGTTTGAGTTTCAAAGGCTCTATGCAAATTTGGTAAGTTAATTTTTTTATTCGTTTTGACGTGTGCAGCTATAGAGTGACCATAAACTACTGGAACTCTTACCGTAGTTGCTGAAATGTTTATCTTTTCGTCAAGAATTTTTTTTGTTTCATGAGAAATTTTCATTTCTTCATCGGTATAGTCATTTTCTTCTAAATTTCCAGCTGGGATTACATTAAAAGCTATTTGTGCGCCATAGACCTCATTCTTAGTACTCTCATTATTTAACGATTGTTTTGTTTGATTTATTAATTCATCGATTGCATTTTGTCCAGATCCACTAACTGCTTGAAAAGTCACTACGTCGACTCTAGTAATTTCGAATAAATCATGAATAGGCTTTAAAGCTACTAGTAATTGAGCAGTAGAACAATTGGGATTCGAAATTATTATTGGATCATTTATTTGTTTCAAAACATCTCCATTTACTTCTGGAATTATTAAGGGAATATCTTCTTCCCTTCTAAATTTGGATGAGTTGTCTATAACTGTACAACCTTGGGATACAGCTTTAGGAGCAAATTCACCAGAAATTTCTGCCCCAGCAGAAAAGAAAGCAATATCAACTGAAGAAAAGTCGAAAGTTGATAAATCTTTCACTTCAAATTGCTGATCGCCGCAAGATATTAATTTTCCTTCTGACTTTTTACTTGCCAGTAGATGTAAATCTTTTTTTCCAGAAAAATTATTTTCCAATAGCTCTAAAAAAACTCTACCAACAGCGCCAGTAGCACCAACAACTGCTATTCTTTTATTTAAGTTTTTCAATTACTAAATCCCCCATTTCTGATGTGGAAACCAATTTTGATTTTTCGTTTGCTATATCACGTGTAGCAAATCCGTCTTTTAAGACCTTTTCTACTGCTTTTTCAATATCAAGAGAAATTGTTTCATTGTCAAAAGTGTATTTAAACATCATAGCAATAGACAAAATACCAGCCAGAGGGTTCGCAATTGACTTGCCAGCAATGTCTGGAGCTGTTCCATGAACTGGTTCAAATAATCCTTTTGAATTCAAATCAAGAGAGGCTGAAGGAAGCATACCGATAGAGCCTGATAAAATAGAGCTAATATCAGAAAGAATATCGCCAAAAAGATTGGAAGATAAAATTACATCAAATTGTTTTGGATTTTGAACTAACTGCATTGCTGCATTGTCCACCAACATGTGTTCCAACTTAACCTCTGGATACTTTTTAGAAACTTTGTTCACGATGCTTCTCCAAAATTCTGAAACTTCTAAAACATTTGCCTTGTCAACTGAGCATAGTTTTTTTTCCCTCTTCATGGCACTTTTGAAAGCAACTTCGGCAATCCTTTCTACCTCAGAGGTTGAATAAATCATAGTATTAAAAGCTGAATCAGATTTTATTTCTCTTGGAGTGCCAAAATAAATACCACCAGTTAATTCCCTCACAATTAATATGTTTAATCCTTCTATAACTTCCTTTTTTAAGGAAGAGGTGTCTTCAAGACCTGGAAAAGCCATTGAAGGTCTTAAATTTGCAAATAAGTCGAGTTCAGATCTTATTTTCAGCAATCCCTTTTCTGGTTTTTTTGCAGGTTCTAAACTATCCCATTTTGGGCCTCCAACACCTCCAAGGAAGACTGCATCTGACTCTTTAGCGATTTCAATTGTAGAATCTGATATTGGTGAGCCTTCTTCATCAATTGCGATTCCGCCAATAAGACGATCAGTTACCTCAACATCAAAATCATGTTTTTGTGAGACATAAAGTAAAACTTTATTAGCCTCATTACTAATTTCTGGACCAATGCCATCGCCAGGAAGAAAAAGTATATGTTTTGATTTACTCATTTAAGATCCAAGGCCTTAATTGTTTAAGTTTATTTTCATAATTAGAAATTTCTGTTTCATATTTCAAACTAAATCCAATATCGTCTAAACCTTCCAATAAACAATTCTTTCTAAATTCGTCTATCTCAAAATCTATCAATTTAATATTTGGGATCTTAATCTTTTGATTAATTAAATCTATCTCGATTTGTTTCTGAGAATTTTGGCGCTGTTGAGAAAAAATTTCGTTTATTTGATCTTGAGATATTTTTATTGCTAAAACTCCGTTTTTGAAACAATTATTAAAAAAAATATCGCCAAAAGAAGATGCTATAACTACATTGATTCCATAGTCCTTAAGAGCCCAAACAGCATGTTCTCTGCTAGAACCGCAACCAAAATTATCATCAGAAATGAGTACATTGATCTCCGAATAAGTTGGTTTGTTTAAAATAAAGTCTGGATTGATCTTTCTATCCGAGGGCTTTTTTCCAAGAAATCCCTCGTCTAAAAATCTCCAGGCATCGAATAAATAAGGACCCAGTCCTGTCTTTGAAATTGATTTTAAAAATTGTTTTGGAATAATTTGGTCAGTATCTACGTTAGCTTTTTCCAAACATGCGAATTCCCCAGAATATAAATTAGAATTTTTCATTAAAGCTCTCTGACGTCTATAAACTTTCCTTCTAGCGATGCTGCAGCTGCCATTGTTGGACTAACCAAATGGGTGCGGCCTTTAAAACCTTGTCTGCCTTCAAAATTTCTATTAGAAGTTGATGCGCATCTTTCAAATTCTTTTAATTGATCTGGATTCATACCAAGACACATAGAACATCCGGCATCTCTCCATTCAAATCCAGCTGTCTTAAATATTTCATCCAAACCTTCTGCTTCAGCTTGTTTTTTTACAAGTCCTGAACCAGGTACTACTATTGCTCTTTTAATATTTTTTGAAATTTTATTGCCATCCAAAATTTTTGAAGCTGCTCTTAAGTCTTCAATTCTTGAATTAGTGCAAGAACCTATGAAAATTTGATCAAGTTCAATGTCTTTAATTTTTGTTCCAGGTTTTAGACCCATATAATCTAAAGCAGACATTAGAGTTTTATTGTCTTCTTTAACATCAGGGACTGAATCATCAACATGAGTCACCATTTCTGGTGAAGTTCCCCAAGTAACTTGCGGTAAAATTTCTTCTGCGCTAAAAGAATGAATTTTATCAAAGCTTGCATTTGGATCAGTTTTTAAAGTCTTCCAATAATTTATGGCATGTTCTAACTCTTTTCCTTTAGGTGCAAAAGGTTTATCTGAAACATAATCAAAGGTTTTTTCATCTGGGGCAACCATACCTGCCCTAGCCCCAGCTTCTATTGCCATATTGCAAAGAGTCATTCTTCCTTCCATAGACAAATTTTCTATAGCTTCGCCTGAATATTCAATGACGTGTCCAGTTCCGCCAGCTGTTCCAATTCTTCCTATGATAAACATTGTAATATCTTTAGCGGTAACTCCCTTTTGGAGTTTTCCAACTATTTCGATCAACATATTTTTTTGTTTTTGAGAAACCAAACATTGAGTTGCCAAAACATGTTCAACCTCACTTGTGCCTATTCCCATAGCTAATGATCCAAAAGCTCCATGAGTAGATGTATGAGAATCACCACAAACGATTGTCATGCCGGGAAGTGTAATACCTTGTTCAGGTCCAATAACATGAACAATTCCCTGTCTTTCGTCATTAAGTTTGAACTGATTTATACCAAATTCATCACAATTATCATTCAAAGTTACAACTTGAAGTTTGCTTATAGGGTCTTTAATACCTTCAATGTCTTTTGCACGCTCAGTCGTAGGCACATTATGATCTGGAGTTGCAATAATAGTATTTATTTGACGAGGAATTAAATTATTCTGACGAAGGCCATCAAATGCTTGTGGGGAAGTAACCTCATGTACAAGATGCCGATCAATGTACATAAGTGTGCTTCCATCTTCTCTATCCACTACGAAGTGTTCTTCCCAAATTTTATCGTAAAGAGTTTTTTGAGACATAGCGTTTAATCTTTTTCGGATGGAATCTTGGTGTACTCTTGAGGTTTATCCTGATTTTGAGCTCTATTCCTCAAAAAGTGATCGATCAAAACTATTGCTGTCATTGCTTCAACAATCGGTACTGCTCTAATTCCTACACAAGGATCATGCCTACCTTTAGAGATAACCTCGACTGACTCTCCCTCTTTATTCACTGACTTTCCTTTGACTAAAATACTTGAAGTTGGTTTAAGAGCAACTTTTGCTAATAAATTCTGACCTGTAGAAATTCCTCCAGAAATTCCTCCCGAATGATTAGATTCAAAACCTTCTGGAGATATTTCATCTCTATTGACGGAGCCTTTGAGATTAACTACATCCGTTCCATTACCAATTTCTACTGCTTTGACTGCATTTATGCTCATCAAAGCATGAGCAATGTCAGCATCCAGCTTATCAAAAACTGGCTCTCCTAAACCTAAAGGCATATTTGAAGCTTCAACAGAAATCGATGCGCCAATTGAATCGCCTTCATCTCTTAATTGGTCTATGTATTTTTCAAGTTTTGGGATTAAAGATTCATCAGGGCAAAAAAATGGATTTGAATTAATAATTTTTTCATCAAAGTTAGTTATTTTATGCTCGCCAATTTGGTTGATGTAGCCAAAAATATTCACGCCTAATTTGTCCTTGAGAAATTTCTTCGCTATTGCGCCAGCTGCAACTCGCATAGCGGTTTCTCTTGCTGAAGATCTTCCTCCTCCACGATGGTCTCTAATTCCGTATTTTTGAATATATCCATAGTCAGCGTGAGAAGGACGATAAACATCTTTCAATTTATCGTAATCAGAACTTTTTTGGTCTTTATTTTTGATTAATAATCCGATCGGTGTGCCTGTGGTTTTTCCTTCGAAAACTCCAGATAAGATTTCTACTATATCGTCTTCTTTTCTTTTTGTCGTATACTCATTTGATCCAGGCTTTCTCCTATCAAGATCTATTTGTATTATCGATTCATCAATTTCAATTCCAGGCGGACATCCGTCTATGACACAGCCCATGGCTTGACCATGGCTTTCACCAAAGGTTGTAACTACAAAACTTTTTCCAATACTATTTCCAGACATTTCTCTATAAACTAATCAAATTATACGCTTTTGTGAGGAATATACTTAAGTAGATGGAATTAAACCAATATAGTTCGATTTTTTGGGATTTTGGTGGTGTTATCACCTCGAGTCCTTTTGAAGCGTTTAACAAATTTGAAATAGAAAACGATCTTCCAGAAAATTTCCTTAGAAAAGTTAACTCTACGAACCCTCAAAATAATGCTTGGGCTCTTTTAGAGCAATCCAAAATTAATCAGATGGAATTTAATGAACTTTTTTTCAAAGAAAGTTCTGAACTTGGATACGGCATTGAAGGATTAAAAGTTTTAAATTTATTAGAAGGCGATCTTAGATTAGGAATGGTTGACATTATAAAAACTCTCAAGAAAATGAAGTTTACCCAAGCTTGCCTTACAAATAATTTTATACCAGATAATGAAAATCAACCTGATATGATTGATTTAAATAAAAAAGCAGAGATTTTTAATCTATTCGATTTTATATTCGAATCTAAAGAAATTGGTTTAAGAAAACCTGATCAGGCTTTTTACGATTATGTTTTAAAAAAAGTAGGCATTTCTCCTAAAAAAATTATTTTTTTAGATGACTTGGGAATTAATTTAAAGCCTGCAAAAGCAATGGGTATGACAACGATTAAAGTGATTTCTGAATCCCAAGCTAAAGCAGATTTAGAAACAATCCTAAAGATAAAGTTCTAGTTTAATTTTCAACAAAGAGATCAACAAACTCACTCACTGGAAGATTAAAGAGTTTTTCATTGTCTTCAAATAGGGACATGATGCCTTTAACTCGATCTTCAGAAAATTGAGTCATGAGATTTTTTTCGAATTTTCTAATCAATATTGGTATGCCTTCCGATCTTCTATTTTTATGGCCAATTGGATAATGGACTTCCTCTATATCTGTAAAAGTGCCATCTTTGAAAAATATTTGTAATGAATTCGCGATAGATCTTTTTGAAGGGTCTAAATAATCTTTTGAAAAACTTAAATCTTCTTCGATCTCCATTTTTTCTCTTAAATTATCAACCAAGGGATCTTTTGCAACAGAGTCTTCAT
>Ga0207916_1000100_pt1 | contig 13690 bp, 12 predicted proteins | sample DeeseametaMP1141_FD_184194 | JGI IMG/M metagenome (GOLD analysis project Ga0207916, IMG submission 184194) | Marine microbial communities from the Deep Indian Ocean - MP1141 (SPAdes) | ecosystem: Environmental > Aquatic > Marine > Oceanic | place: South Indian Ocean | collected 2011-03-05 | reverse complement strand
TGTCATTCCGCCTCTAACTTTTCCAGTAATGTAGCCTTTAATAATCGTGCCAGAAGTTAAAGATTCTTCTAATTTACCCCAACTCTCGTCATGCATTGCTCTCAATCTTGATACTCTGGTTGAACCATGGCCATCTTCTATCGCTTCAAGAGTAACTTTTACCTCGTCTCCAATTTCGAGTGCTTTTTCAGCTTCGTCGGCAAGAAATTCGTTACGAGCTATTATTGGTTCAGATTTTAAACCAACATGAATAACAACCCAGTCATCAGTAAGATCAACGACGACACCGGTAATCAATTTTCCAATTTCAAAATTTAAAGTATCTAAATTTTCGTCTAGAAGCTTTGCAAAATTCTTTTCCATTAATCTTTTATTATCTCTAAAACTTTATTTTTTAGTCCCTCAGCACTTAAATTGCTGGTATCAATTGTTAACGCGTCCTCAGCTGGTACAGCTGGAGAAATATCTCTATTTGTATCCTGCTCGTCTCTAACTTTAATGTTATCAATAAGGGTGGGCATCTTAACTTCCAATCCAACTTCTTTCAACTGTCTGAGGCGTCTTTTCGCTCTTTCTTCAATTGAAGCTATAAGAAAGAATTTCCACCTAGCCTCAGGAAAAATAACAGTTCCCATATCCCTTCCATCTGCAATAAGGCCTTTATTAGAATCAAAGTAATCTTTTTGGTGTTTGATTAAAGTATTTCTAATAAAGCTATCTTTTGCAAAATTTGAAGCCTCCATAGCTACTTCTTCGTGTCGAAGTTCTTCGGTGACTCGTTCTGATCCAAAAAAAACCTCCGTAAGGCCTTTTAAATTATCAAATTCCATTGTTATTTTTCTAGAATTGAGCTCTTTTGCAATTTCTTCAGAGTTACTGGTCTCTAACCTTTTTGCGATTAGACCAACGAGTCTATAAAGGTTGCCGCTATCTAAAAGACTATAATTGAGTTCCAACGCTAGACTCTTTGCAAGTGTGCCTTTTCCGGCACCACTGATTCCATCTATAGTAATTAAGTTATTTACTTTCATTAAGAATAGCGCCCAAGCTGTCGAGCTGACTTAGAAACTCTGGAAAGGAGGTTTTTATGCAATCTGAATTAATAATTTTTATTTGTTTTTTTGCTCTTAAACCTGCAATTGCAAAAGACATAGCAATGCGGTGATCTTCAAAAGAATCTATCTGGCCCTCTTGCAGCAGAAAATCACTGCCCTTCCCATCGATAGAGAAAACATCGTTAGTATATTGGGTTTCTATGCCTAATTTTTCAAATCCAGATTGCATTGCAGCAAGACGATCACTTTCTTTGTGCTTAAGTTCTTCAATACCAAAAAACTTAGATTCTCCCTTAGCAAATAAAGAAGCTATAAATAAAATAGGTAGCTCATCAATCAAATTTGGAATAATTTCGGAATCGACAGTACAACTTACTAATTCTGAATAATTTACTTCCAAATCTCCCACTTCTTCTTCTCCAAATTTTCGTTGATTAAGAATTTCAATACTTGCATTCATGGATAAAAGGACATCAATCAATGCCGTTCTTGACGAGTTTAAACCCACATCTTTAATTAAAATTGAAGAATTGGGTGAAATTAAAGCACCAACAATTAAAAATGCTGCGGAGGAAAAATCTCCAGGAACATCAATTTGAGTGCCTTCGAACTCATTCTGACCACTAAGAAGTATTTCATTTTGATTTGCTTGAATATCTATACCGATTTGTTTAAACATCAATTCAGTATGATTTCTTGTGATGAGTGGTTCAGTTATTTTAGTTACGCCTTTTGCATTCAAAGCGGCAAAAAGAATAGCTGACTTTACTTGAGCACTTGCGATAGGCATCTCATAAGAGATTGCTGAAAGATTGGTAGTTCCAATTATTTTTATTGGCGGAGTATTTTCTGAGGTTAGCAGTAATTTAGCTCCCATTGAACTTAAAGGCTCAGATATTCTTTGCATTGGTCTTTTACTTAGCGAAGAATCACCTTTCAATTCACTGTTAAAACTTTGCCAAGCAAGAACTCCTGCGGTAAGTCTGATGCCTGTTCCAGAGTTTCCAAAATATAAATCCTCTTTTGGACTAGACAAACCCTTTAAACCTTTGCCAAAAATTTTGTATGCAGTTTCCTCTCTTTCAATTTTTATTCCTAATTGCCTTACAACATTTAAAGTATTCAAGACATCTTCACTATGCTGCAGATTATTAACAGTAGATACTGACTTTGCTAGAGCCGAACAAAGAATAGCTCTATGAGAAACAGATTTATCTCCAGGTATTTTAATTTCACCTGATAAGAAACTAGGTTTCGATAGTATAGAAGATGTCATTTATAAATTTTTGTCCCGGAAATTCTTAGCATCCTCGATGAAATTTTCGATATTTTCTAGATCATTTTCAACGATATAATTTTTAAAAAGTGTAATTTTTTCAATAAACTTATCAATTGCGTTAGAAATATTTTCATTATTACTTGAAAAAATATCTTTCCACATCTTCACGTCGCTTGATGCAATTCTAGTAAAGTCTTTGAGACCGCCTCCAGAAAAAATTCTACTTGAATCAAGATCTAGTTCCGCCAAAGTTGATATCAAAGAGAAAGATATTAAATGCGGGAGGTGGCTAGTTAAAGCCAACAAAGCATCATGATCTTTCAAATCTATTAAACTAATTTTAGATCCTAAAAGTTGCCATAAACTCTTACACAGACGCAAAGAACTTTCTTCAGTTGCTTCTCCAGTCATTAATATACAGGTTTTGTCTTCAAATAATTTTTCGTTAGAGTTGAGGTAGCCACTTTTTTCCGAACCTGCCATAGGATGTGAAAATACGTAGTTTTTAGAATCAAGACCACTTTTGACTAAATTATCTAGTACAGAGTTTTTTACACTGGAACAATCTGTAACGAGTTTGGCACTATTTAACAAATTTGAATGTTTCAAAAAAACATCTTCATGAGCAGATACTGGAACGCAAATAATCAATATCAGATCTTTAGATTCATTGATTTCATCTAAAGAGCCTACTAATGCCTTGTCTTTAATTGCTTCGTCAAAATAAGATTTATTAGGGTCTTCAGCAAAAACTTCAAATTTATTGGCGCTCAAGGATTTAGCAATAGAGCCGCCAATTAAACCAAGGCCTATAATGCCAAATTGAAAATCATCACTCTTTAATTGATCTTGCATATTCTTCTAAAGTAATGATGAACTGGTGCATTTCTTCTTTTGTGCCTATTGAAACTCTTAGGTGATTAGGCATTTCGTAAACCTTCAAAGATCTTAAAATAATCCCTTTTTTAAGAAAAAAATCGAAACTTTTATCTGAATCATTTTTAGAATCAAAACTTATAAAGTTTCCAAAGGATTCTATGAAATCAAAACCTAACTCTCTAAACTTTGTTTTAATATTTTGTAAACCTTCTCTGTTAATTTCAACGGATGCAGATATGTGCTCCTCATCATCTATTGCTTCTATCCCAGCTGCCAAAGCTAAACTATTTGCATTAAATGGCTGCCTAACTCGATTAAGATAGTCTGCAATCTCTTCTGAGCTAACTGAAAACCCCAATCTAAAAGCCGCCAGTCCATGAGCTTTTGAGAAACTTCTTGAAATAATTAAGTTAGGAAACTCTTCGATTAAACTAAAAGGAACCTTATAACTTTCGTCTTCAATATACTCAAAGTAAGCCTGATCTATCAAAACGACAATATTAGATGGAATTTTTGTTAAAAAATCTTTAATTTGTTCAACAGATAATATAGTTCCTGTGGGATTATTTGGAGAGGCAATGAAAATTACCTTTGTTGTATCTTGGACTGAACTTATCATTGCGTTCAAATCATGCCCCCAATCTAAAGCATTGACCTTTATTGGTTCAGCTCCGCTAGCTTTTATTGCGAGAGGATAAATTGCGAATCCATGCTTAGAATAAATGGCTGTATCCCCACTTGATAAAAAACATTTAGCGATAAATTCAATAATATCGTTTGAACCATTCCCTACGGTTACCATCGAAGATTTAACATTGAAAACTGAAGCAACCTTATTTTTGAAAGCTGATGCATTACCATCAGGATATCTATTTAGATCATCCATAGAAGAAATAACTTTTAAGGCTTTTGGGCTCATCCCAATAGGATTCTCATTGCTTGCAAGCTTGATTACGTTTTCCAAGCCAATTTCTTTTTCTGTTTCCTCAATTGGTTTGCCAGGCTCATAAGGCTTCAACCCAAGGACTCCTTTATTGACTCTATCCTTTAAAAAATCTGACATTAAATGGCCTTGGGGTAAGAGCCCAATAATTTAAGAGAAATTGAATTTTTTTCTAATTGGCTCAAAAGTTTTTTTATTTTAATTGTTTCAGAGTGCCCTTCGAAATCCAGAAAAAAAGTATAGCTCCATTTATCCTTTTTTGACGGCCTCGATTGAATGTAACTTAAATTAACACGAGAAAGTTCGAAGATTTTTAAAACTTTCGACAATGCTCCTGGTTTATTTTCTAATGAAATAATTATAGAAGTCTTATCAAAGCCGCTTTTAAGAGGAGAATTTGTACCAAGAATGACAAATCTAGTAGTGTTGTTTTTTTCATCCTCCATATTTCTCCTGCACACTTTCAATTTGTGTCCAGATGCAAAAGATTCATGAGCTATGCAAGCATTAGAACTGGCTTGCTTAGCTTTTTTTAAAGCCAAACCGCTACTTTCGACAGGTATGATTTTTACCTTAGGCAGTAGATTTGATAATTTGCTTTTGCACTGAGCAAGCGATTGTTGGTGACCATAAACACTTTTTATTTTCTCTAAATTCAATTGAGAAGCTAATAGTGAATGTTTGATAGGCATTTCTAATTCGCCACAAATTTTTAGCTCGGTTGTTTGTAACGCATCAAGAGTCAAATTTACAGCTCCCTCGGTTGAATTTTCAAGAGGAACAACCCCAAAAGAATTTTCATCATTTATGGTTTCAAAAATTTCAGGAATAGTTTTACAAGCTAAGGAATTTACAGAATTTCCAAAATTTTTCTTACAAGCTAACTCTGAGTATGTACCTCGTGGACCTAAAAAATAAACGTCAATTTCTTTCTCTTTTACAAAGCATGCAGAAATAATTTCTTTATAAATAGTTTCCAAACTTTCTTTAGAAATAACACTTTTGTTTTTAGAAATTAAACTTCGAATAATTTGAGACTCTCTTTCAGGTTTGTAAAAAGAATTATCATTATTTTTCTTTTTAATTTCTCCTGCTTGAATTACTAAATTAACTCTTTCGCTTAAAGATTTAAGTATAGCCAAGTCAAGTTGATCAATTTTTTTTCTTATATCCTTTAACGTTTTAGGATTTTTTTTATTAGCCATTTTCTTTTTCAAAGTCTTTCATAAATTCAACTAAAGCATTAATTCCAGCTGGTGGGACAGCATTATAAATACTTGCTCTCATACCGCCGACAGATCTATGTCCGCCAAGATTTAAAAGTCCTGCTTCTTCAGATTTAGCTAAAAACTTTTGATTTAAGGACTCATCATTCATCAAAAAAGGAACATTCATAATGGATCTAGACTCTATGTCGACGTCGTTTTTATAAAAATCGCTAGAATCAATAAAACCATAAAGCTTATTTGCTTTAGATTCATTTTCTTTTTTTTGGTTCTCCAGACCACCTTTATTTTTTAACCATTTAAAGACTTTGCCAGAGAGATACCAAGCAAAAGTTGGGGGAGTGTTATACATAGAATCTGAATCGGAATATGTTTTATAGTTCATCATTGCAGGTATATCATTCTTTTCTGTTAGTAAGTCTTTCCTAATAATCACAATTGCTAATCCAGCAGGTCCAATATTTTTTTGAGCTCCAGCATAAATTAAAGCAAATTTAGAAACGTCTAAAGGCTCAGATAAAATACACGAAGAGCAATCTGCAACTAAGTTAACATCAGGAAGGTTTTCATGGTTTCTTATACAGGCACCATCAATAGTTTCATTCATAACCAGATGAAGATATGAAGCATTTTGATCAACTTTCCAATCGTTTGGAGATGGATATTTTTTAAAAGAATCTTCCTCTGATGAAGCTGAAATATTTACGTCTCCGTATTTCTTTGCCTCTTTTATAGCCTTTTTTGACCATTGACCGACATTTAAATAATTACATAAAGTATTAGATGGAGTCAGTAGGTTCATAGGTACCATGGAAAATTGAAGAGAAGCTCCTCCTTGGATAAATAAAACATCATAATCAGAACCAATATTCATTAAATCAATAAAATCTTGTTTCGCAGTTTCTGCTATCTCAACGACTTCTTTACTTCTATGGCTCATCTCCATCACGGATAAACCTTGACTTTTCCAGTCTAAGATTTCTTCTCTTAATTCCTCTAATACTTCGGTGGGCAGTGCAGAAGGTCCCGCACAAAAATTAAATTTTCTCATATTCAGTCCTTTTCTAATGCCAAGGCTAGTTTATTCAATTTTTCATTTTCTTTTAATTTTATAACTCTCACGCCTTGAGTATTTCTGCCAAACGTACTTATTTCAGACACTTTAGTTCTCACTAAAGTTCCTTTATCAGTTATTAAAATAACTTCGTCTTCGTCTACTACTTGAACCGCAGAAATTAATTTACCATTCCTTTCAGAAAGCTGCATAGCGATGACTCCTTTTGCTCCTCTTTTTGTTTTTCTGAAGTCGGTTATTCTAGATTTTTTACCAAATCCATTTTCAGAAACTGTAAGGATTTCATCTTCTGAACCTGGGACCATTAATGAAATTACATTTTGCTCATCTTCTAACTCTATGCCTTTTACACCTCGAGTATCTCTTCCTAAAGGTCTGGAATCTTTTTCATCAAAATATACCGCCTTTCCAGCATCACTAATTAACATGATGTGTTGTTTGCCATCGGTAATCTTAGTACCAACAAGCTCATCTTTAACATCTAGTTTGATTGCTCTTTTACCATTTTTTCTGGGTAAGCGGAAATCTTCAAGAGGTGTTTTTTTAACCACTCCCTTCATAGTTGCCATAAAGACAAAACCAGCGGCATCAAAAGATTCTACATTTAACAGACTTGTTATTCTTTCCTCAGAATCAAGCTGAATCAAATTAACCAGTGGCCTTCCTTTTGCAACTCTTGATGCTTGCGGTATTTCATAGACCTTTAACCAATAAACTTTCCCTAAATTTGAAAAGCATAGAAGTGTATCGTGAGTATTAGCAACAATTAATTGTTCTACAAAATCTTCCTCTTTTACTGACGCCGCTGTCTTACCAACTCCACCTCTTCTTTGAGATTGATAAACTTCTAATGGTTGAGTTTTTGCATATCCTAGTCGTGAAATAGTGACAACCATGTCTTCAGGTTTTATCAGGTCTTCTGTCGTAAGATCTAATCTTTCTTCGATAGGAGATTTTCTGTCATCCCCATATTCTTCACGAATATACTCAAGTTCTTCTTTTATGACTTGTTTTAATTTGTCAGGATCTTCTAAAATTTCCTGCAAATCCTTAATTTCTTCTAAGATTTCTTCGTATTCCTTAACTAAATTATCTTGCTCCAATCCAGTTAGCCTTTGAAGTCTTAAATCCAATATAGCTTGTGCTTGAAATTCTGATAATTTGTAATTTGATGCAGTTAATCCAAATTCTCTCCCTAAGCTTGAAGGTTTTGTAGAGATAGAACCTGAGTTTTTAATTAATTTACCAACCAATCCCGCTTTCCATTTTTTTGCAAGGAGTTTACTTTTTGCGATCGATGGATCTTTAGAACTTTTTATTAAACTAATAATCTGATCTATGTTAGCTAAAGCGACCGTTAATCCTTCTAGGATATGTCCTCTTTCTTTTGCTTTGTTTAAGTCAAAAGTAGTTCTTCTTGTAACGACCTCTCTTCTATGTGATATGAAAATATCTAAAATTTCCTTTAGATTTAGAACCTTAGGAACATTATTTACTAAAGCAACATTGTTTATACCATATGAATTTTCTAGGGGAGTAAGAGCAAATAAATTGTTTAAAATTACTTCTGGATTAGTACCTGTTTTTAATTCAACCACTATCCTAACTCCATCTTTATCAGATTCGTCTCTTATCTCTAATAAACCATCAATTCTTTTATCTCTTGCTAATTGAGCAATTTTTTCGACTAGACGAGCTTTGTTGACCTGATAAGGAATTTCAGTAACGATTATTTTTGACTTGTCTTTTTTATCGGTTTCAATTTCAGTTTTGGCTCTAAGAATTACTTTACCTCTTCCAGTTTTTGCTGCTTCTATAATTCCTTGAGTACCATTAATTATTCCACCGGTAGGGAAGTCAGGAGCAGGAATAATTTTTAATAAATCTTCAACTTCGAGATCAGGAGATTCTAAAATTGCAATCGCAGCATTAATGGACTCTGTTAAATTATGTGGCAACATATTTGTAGCCATACCAACTGCAATTCCCGATGACCCGTTAATCAATAAGTTAGGAATTTTAGTAGGCATTACTTCTGGTATCGACTCAGTACCATCGTAATTTTCTACAAAATTTACCGTATCTTTATTAAGATCAGCCATGAGTTCATTAGAGATTTTTGACATCCTTATTTCGGTATATCTCATTGCTGCTGCTCCGTCTCCATCCATTGATCCAAAATTACCTTGTCCATCAATTAAGGGATATCTCAATGCAAAATCTTGAGCCATTCTTACAATAGTTTCATAAACAGCTGAATCTCCATGAGGATGATATTTACCAATGACGTCTCCAACTATTCGAGCAGACTTTTTATGAGCTCTATTCCAGTCGTTATTAAGCACATCCATAGCATATAGAGTCCTTCTGTGGACCGGCTTTAAACCATCTCTTGCATCAGGCAAGGCTCTCCCTACTATGACACTCATGGCATAGTCCATATAGGAGGATTTCATCTCCTCAGAAATATTTATAGGGATTATTTCCTTTGCTATATCGTCCATTACGTAAAATTTAAGACATTAAAAATTTGATAAATTTTGTCTTAAAAAGACCCAATATCAAGGGGTAAATTATAACATTTTCAGCCTCTAAAAAGGCTTATTTTTCAGTATTTTAGGACTTAAATTCAGCGACTAAACCGGATATAGATTCTTTTGCATCACCGAATAACATTCTCGAATTTTCTTTACCAAAAAGAGGGTTATCGATGCCTGCAAAACCTGATGCCATTGATCTTTTTAATATAAAAACCGTCTTGCTTCGGTCTGCTTCAATGATTGGCATACCGTAAATTGGGCTTCCCTCATTTTCTTTTGCATCTGGGTTAACTACATCGTTAGCTCCTATAACTATACAAACATCTACTGTATCCATTACAGGATTAACGTCTTCGGGTTCTTGCAGTTGATCATATGAGACATTGGCTTCTGCAAGCAACACGTTCATATGCCCTGGCATTCTTCCAGCTACTGGATGAATAGCGTAATTTACCTCACAACCGTTTTCTTCTAATAATTCTCCAAGTTCTCTGACAGCATGTTGCGCTTGAGATACTGCCATACCATATCCAGGAACTACCAAAACTGAATTAGCTGCTTCTAAAATTAAGTAAGCATCTGAAACATTAATTGGTTTAATCTCTCCAACCTCTTCAGGATTAACAGCCCCGGAAGATGAACTTGCAATACTTCCAAAAACTACATTTGCCAAAGACCTGTTCATGGCTTTACACATAATATTAGTTAGGATTAATCCGCTTGCGCCAACTAAAGCTCCAGCAACTATGAGCACATTATTATTTATTACAAAACCAGCAGCTGATGCTGCCAATCCGGAATAACTATTAAGCAGAGCTATGATAACCGGCATATCGGCTCCGCCAATCGGAAGAGTAATTAATAATCCAATGACTAAAGCAAAAGATATTAATAAGAGGAAGGAAAAGAGGGGATTCCATCCTTCCACCATCTGAAAGTTAAAAATCAACTGAGCTCCAAAAAGAAGAGCTGCAATAAATATCGCGACCAAAACTATTCTTTGACCCTTGAAGGTTATTTGTTTACCAGGAAGAATCTCAGACAACTTTCCATAAGCAACAAGACTACCAGAAAAGGTTATTCCTCCAATGATCAGAGTCAAAAATATCGCGGTCAAAGATATAAGGCCTAAGCTTCCAGTGCCTAAGTACTCTGCAGAACCAACTAAGAGACTGGCTATACCACCAAAACCATTAAATAAGGCAACTAATTCTGGCATAGAAGTCATTTTTACAAAGGAAGCTGCTGATGCCCCAACTAAAATTCCTAACACCAAGCCAATAACTAACCATTCATATGAGATGATCTGATTACTAATAAGTGTTACTAAAACAGCAAGCAACATACCAGAAGATGATATTAAATTTCCCCTTTGGGCAGTCTCAGGTGACCCTAATTGCTTCAGTCCAAAAATAAATAACATTGAAGCTATTATGTAAGCTAAATTTGCAAAGATTTCTGATTGAAGAAGATCCATCATTTTTTCTTAAACATTCCCAACATTCTATTAGTAACTAGATAGCCACCCACTACATTAATGGTTGCAAAAAAAACTGCTGCAGTCCCCAAAACTGTGGTCCAAAGTCCCCCATCAGATCCAGAAGATATAAGTGCTCCAACTATCGTAATTCCAGAGATTGCGTTTGCCCCAGACATTAAAGGGGTATGGAGAGTCGATGGAACTTTGTTAATTAACTCAAAGCCTAAAAAAATTGCTAAAACTAAAACAAAAATAAGTAAAACGAAAAGATTATCCATTATTTATTCCTCTCTTTTACACTAGAGTTAATATAATTTCCTTGGTGAGTAACCAAACAATTGGAAAGTATCTCATCTTCTAAATCAAAATTAAAAGAAGCATCATCATCATTCCAAAATTCGTCAATAAGGTTGAAAACATTATTTGCATAGACTTGACTAGAATGAGTCGGAACTTCTCCAGGCAAATTTTCGTTTCCAATAATTTTTACTCCATTGATTTCAACTGTCTCCCCATTTTTTGAACCTTCCACATTTCCTCCTGAAGATACGGCCATGTCCACAATAACACTGCCAGGTTGCATTGCCTCCACCATTTCTGAAGTAATTATCTTAGGTGCAGGTCTACCGAAAACCTGAGCAGTTGTTATTAAAATATCAGAACTAGCACAGATCTTTTTCATACCTTCTTGTTGTTTTTGGATCTGTTCCTCTGTCAGAGCTTTTGCATATCCTTGATTTGTTTCTTCAGTATCTCCTAAATCTATTTTGACGAATCTAGCGCCTAAAGACTTCACTTGATCTTCTACAACTGGGCGCGTGTCAAAAGCCTCTACCCTTGCGCCTAACCTTTTAGCGGTTGCTATCGCTTGCAATCCTGCAACGCCGACACCTACAACAAAAACTTTAGAGGGCGAGATTGTTCCTGCCGCTGTCATCATCATTGGTAAGGCTTTTTCTAATAAATCTGAGGCAATGATAACAGCAGAATATCCAGCTAAATTTGCTTGAGAACTAAGAGCGTCCATTTTTTGAGCTCTTGTCGTTCTAGGAATCAATTCCATGCTGATAGAAGAAATAGATTTATTTTTTAATTCTTCAATTAATTGATTTTCGTTAAAAGGATCTAAAAAACTAATTACGAGAGTCTCTGGTTTGATTTTTGCAATATCTTCTAACTCTAGTTTATTTAAACTGCAGATAATATTTGCTGAATCCAAACCCTGGTCTCTTTCCACCGCCTCAACAGATTTGTTTTCGATAAGGTTTTTAAGTTTTGCATCTTGGATTTGAATAGTTTTTTCAATGTAAAGATTAATATCTTTTTTTAAGAACTTTTCTGCCGTTTCTCCAGTAAGAGAGAATCTTGTTTCATTGTTGTGTTCTTTGGGAAAAAAGATGTTCATGAGATAATAAGTATTCCATAAAAAACGGCATAATAAAAAGATTCTCTCAATAAAAAATAAATATGAATATTGACCCAGCAGAAAAAGAAAAATTTAATAAAATAGCAGATGAGTGGTGGAATCCAAATGGAAAATTTGCTCCGCTTCATATTATAAATCCGCTTCGCTCAGATTACATATCAGGAAAACTTGACGTAAAAGGAATTAAAGCAATAGACGTTGCTTGTGGTGGCGGATTACTCGCTGAATCTCTGCATCTTAAAGGAGCTAAAATGACTGGAGTAGACATATCTGATGTTGCAATCCATACAGCAACTTTACATGCAAAGAAGGAAGGCCTAGAAATTGAATATTTAAATTGTGAAGCAGAAGATCTTCTTCCTGAAGAAAAAGAATCTTTTGACTTAGTAACTTGTTTGGAGGCAATAGAACATGTTCCTGACCCAGCTAAACTAGTTGAGACCTGCTCGAATCTTTGTAAGCCAGGCGGAACAATTGTATTTTCAACAATCAATAGAAACCCAAAGTCTTTTCTGTTTGCAATTGTCGGCGCTGAATATATTTTAAATCTTCTGCCTAAAGGAACTCATGAATACAAAAAATTTTTAAAACCCTCAGAATTATCATCGATGATGAGAAATAATTCTTTAGAAGTGGTTGAAGTTATAGGAATGAGCTATAACCCAATTACAAAAAATTATTGGCTTGGAAAAGATGTAGATGTGAACTATCTGATTCATGCAAAGAAAAAATAAAGAAATAAAACAGATATTTTTTGACCTAGATGGAACTCTATTAGATACAGCGCCTCAATTTTATTTGGCCTTATCAAATGTAATCGAAAGAAAAAAGCAAGAACAAGTAAGTTTTGATGAAGTGCGAGATTTAGTTTCTGATGGGGTTGGTGCTTTAGTGAATTTAGCTTTTAAAATTTCAGAAAGTCATGAAAATTTTGAAAGTTTAAGAACTGAACTTCTAAAAGAATATTCAAGATATTTCTTAGATAGCTCATTATTTGATGGAGTTAACGAATTATTAGATGATCTGAAAAGAAAAAAAATTCTATGGGGCGTCGTTACAAACAAACCAAAATATTTAGCTAAAGAAATATTCAAAATTCTTCAATGGCCTGAATCCACCGAAATTCTAATATGCCCTCAGGATGTTTCTGGAAATCGTAAACCAGATCCTAGTTCTCTTTTAAAAGCTGCTGCCATAGGAGGTTTTTCTCCCGAGGAATCTATTTATGTGGGAGACAATTGGAGAGATTCTGAAGCAGCAAATAATGCCAAAATGGATTTTTTATTCGCCAATTACGGATATGGAAAAGAATCTTCTATAAAGAAAGAAAATTTAAAGGGAGTAATACAAAAACCTTTAGAAATTTTAGAGTTCTTGAGTTAATTTTTTTAAATCATTGCCTTCTAAAAATTTAAACTCGCCTGGTTTAAGATTTGCTGGAAGGAATATTGGCCCTAATCTAACTCTTTTTAGTCTAGAAACTTCATAACCAAGATTTTTCCAAAGTTTTCTTACCGCCCTATTTTTACCCTCTTTGATCACCATTGCGAACCAAGTGTGGGAAGAAGTTTCTCTGCCTTTGACTAAATCTGTAAATTTTAAAAAATCTCCCTCTATTTTTACTCCCCTTAGCAATTCTTTTAAATCTTTTTCATCTGGCTTACCTCTGATTCTAGCTAGATACTCTCTGTCAAGATTATTACGAGGATGAATAATTTTGTCAGCTGTCTTTCCATTGTTACAAAATAACAATAATCCAGTTGTATTGATATCAAGCCTTCCTAAAG
>Ga0207916_1000098_pt1 | contig 13854 bp, 13 predicted proteins | sample DeeseametaMP1141_FD_184194 | JGI IMG/M metagenome (GOLD analysis project Ga0207916, IMG submission 184194) | Marine microbial communities from the Deep Indian Ocean - MP1141 (SPAdes) | ecosystem: Environmental > Aquatic > Marine > Oceanic | place: South Indian Ocean | collected 2011-03-05 | reverse complement strand
TCCATCATTCGCACCTAACTCTATAAAATAACCATCATCGTAGTTTAAATATTTTTCTAATTTTTTATCTAAATTATTTAAAGCATAATATTTTTTAAAATAATTTCTCTTTTAAAATTAAAGATATCTTCTTTATTAATCTCATTATAATTAAAAAAAATATTTTTAATTCACTAGCCCCATCTATTCTTGCCGCTTCTAACATTTCTTTGGGTATACTTCTCAAAGCTGCACTGAAGATCACAAGTGCTAATCCTGTTTGTATCCAAATCATTATAGCCATTAAAAAAAAATTGTTCCAAAATGGTATTGTTATCCATGCTTGAGGTTCATAACCAAATGAAACTATAATTGCATTAAGTAGACCTATTTGGGTGTCACCTGGACCACGATATTCATATATAAATTTCCATATTACACCAGCACCCACAAATGAAATTGCCATAGGCATAAAAATAATTGATTTAGCAATCGAACCCCACCATATGTTATCTGCAAGTTTAGCAATAACTAAACCAAAAAAAGTACTTAAAGTTGGAACAACAAGTAACCATACAAAATTATTTAATATACTTCTTCTAAATTCAGGATCATTAATTGCCCATTTGTAATTATATAGTCCGACAAATTCTCTTCCAAATTTATCATAAAAGCTAAGCCTGATAGTTTCAAATACTGGATATAAAATAAAAATAAATAAAACAATAAATGCTGGAGCTATAAAAACGATTACTCTTATGGAGTTTTCAAAATTATATCTTTCAGTGCAGTGCTGTCTGCAGACGCTTGTCTCAAAGTCTCATCGAATAAAATCACACCACTAATGTTTTCATTCATACCTGAGGCACGAAATAATAGTTCCCGATAATCACGTCTAGAAGTTTCGGTTGATTCAGTATTGATTGCGTCAAACCTTTTACCAATGGTCGGCGTACTTTCGTCTGCAGCTAAAAATCCTTTACCATCAGCTACGAGGTAATTTGCAATGTCTTCGATATTTGAAAATGTCATCTCTATCCCCCTAAATTTTTCTTATTAATTAATTCTAAACTCGGTAATGAGCCTAGTTCAATATACTCTAGAAAAGCACCCCCTCCCGTGGAGGCATAATCTACTGAGTCCATCATCTGAATCTTAGAAAAAGCTGCCAAAGTTTCCCCTCCTCCAATGATTGACATTGCATTAGCTTCGGCAATTTTTTTGGCTATACCTTCTGTGCCTTTAGAAAATCTGTCGTCTTCAAATTTTCCAAGCGGACCATTCCAAACAATTGTGTTTGCATCTTCTATATATTGACTAAAAGCCTCTACAGATTGTTGGCCGACATCAAAAATTACATCTTCACTTGATAGGTCGTTGATACTTTTCTCGGAAACATTGGAGCCGTTACTCACGACAACAAAAGTAGGGATAACAATTTGTGGGTGTTCAATAATTTTTTTCGCAACATCAAGGTAACTTGGTTCGAATAAAGATTTCCCAATGTTTTTACCCTGAGCTGCATAACAAGTATTTGCTAATGCGCCTCCGACTATCAACCAATCGCAATGATTTGTTAACGATTCTATTACATTAATTTTTGTTGATATTTTAGAGCCGCCAATGATTCCCAATAAAGGCTTATCAGGCGAAAGAACAATTTTTTCAAGTGCTTTCATTTCTTGTTCTATCAACAATCCAAAACACGCTTCCTCAACAAAATTAACGATTCCATATGTTGAAGCTTGCTTTCGATGCGCCGTTCCAAAAGCATCCATTACAAAAATATCTCCTAACTCGCCTAATTTTTTTGAAAGTTCGTCGTCATTATTTTTTTCTCCAATAAAAGCTCTAACATTTTCCAACATAGCTAAAGAGTTACTGGATTTTAACTCATCGATAGAATCAACTAACTTTACTTCTTTTTGTAAAAGTTCCCCCAACCTTTTAGCTACTGGAGCAAGTGAAAATTCTTCTGCAATAGAATCTTGCTCGGAAGGCCTTCCTAAGTGAGTAAGAATTTTTAAATTATCAGTTTGTTCTAATATATATTCAATCGTGGGGATGGATCTCAACAATCGCTCATCATCTAACAACACACCTTTTTCTATAGGAACGTTGTAATCAACTCTCAATACAACTGCTTTGTCTTCAAAACTTTTTGATGCAATAAAACTGCTTTCAAAGCTCATTTGCCAATAAGTTGTTTAGATAAAGTCACCACGTTTGGTACTGTAAAACCAAAGTGTTCTAACAAATCTTCTAAAGGTGCTGATTCGCCATAAGAATTCATTCCTAAGACTTTGTCACCTTGATTTAAATATTTATGCCAAAAATCTGGCTGAGCTGCTTCAATAACTAATTTAGCACCATCTCCCAAAACTTTATATTTGTAATCATCGCTTTGTAAGTCAAATAATTCTGTACAAGGGATTGATACGACTTTTATAGATAGACTATCTTCTTTTAAAATTTCTGCTGCATCTATAGCCAAACCTACTTCAGATCCACTGGCAATAATAGTTAAATCCTCTTGTTCAGCTTCTTTTAGCACGTAACCACCTTTAGAAATATCGCCTAAGTCATTTCTGGTTTGAGGGGGAAGATTTTGACGCGACAAAACTAAAGCATGAGGATTTTCTTTTGATTTCAAAGCGTGTTGCCAAGCAAAAGCGGTTTCAACACCATCGCACGGTCTCCAAGTAAATACTCCAGGAGTTGCTCGAAGCATGCTTATATGTTCCACCGGTTGATGAGTCGGCCCATCTTCTCCAACCCCTATCGAATCGTGTGTATAGATGTAGATTACTGGAAGTTTCATCAATGCCGACATTCTCAAAGCATTTCTTGCATAATCCAAAAAGGTTAAAAAAGTTCCTCCATAGGGTCTTATACCGCCATGCAGATACATGCCATTCATAATTGCCGACATTCCGAACTCTCTCACTCCATAATTCAAATAATTTCCACCTGATTCTGGAGTTAATACAGTAGAACCTTTCCACTCAGTATTATTTGAAGGAGACAGATCTGCCGACCCTCCTATTAATTCTGGCAAAACAGGGCCTAAAGCATCTAAACACAAACCTGAGCATTTTCTACTTGCATAGTTTGTTTCATCTTCTTCGAAGCTTTTTATTAATTTTTCTATTACTGAATCAAATTCTGCAGGCAATTCACCTTTTATTAGACGATCAAACACAAGAAATTCTTCAGGATACTTTTCTTGATAACCCTTGAGTATTTCTTCCCAGGAACTTTCTTTCTCCTTCCCAGCAGCTTCTTGATTCCATCCAGCGTAAGCTTCTTCAGGAATTTCAAATGCCTCATAATTCCAATTAATATTTTTTCTTGTCAAAAGTACTTCTTCGTCACCTAATGCAGATCCATGAACACCTGACGTACCTGCTTTATTTGGAGAGCCTTTTCCAATAACTGTTTTACAGCAAATCAATGTTGGTTGATTTGATTTTTTTGCTGCAGTGATGGCTTTATCAATTTCTTGTTCATTGTGGCCGTCGACCTTAGGAATTACATGCCAGCCGTAGCTTTCAAATCTTTTCGCAGTGTCATCGGTAAACCATCCAGCAACTTCACCATCGATACTTATATCGTTGTCATCATAAAGAACTATTAATTTTTCGAGTTTATGCGTGCCTGCATAAGAACAAGCTTCATGTGAAATTCCCTCCATTAAATCGCCGTCTCCACAAAAAACATACGTGTAATGATTTATTAACTCTAAATTTGGCTTATTGAATTTATGCGCAAGAATTTTTTCTGCCAAAGCCATACCAACTGCATTAGCAAGACCCTGACCTAACGGGCCGGTAGTTGTTTCAACTCCAGGCGTGACGTCACACTCCGGATGTCCTGGTGTTTTAGATCCAAGTTTTCGAAAATTTTTAAGTTCTTCTAATGGTAAATCATAGCCGGTTAGATGTAACAGAGAGTAAAGCAACATAGATCCATGACCATTAGAGAGCACAAATCGGTCTCGATTAAACCATTCAGGGTTTTTTGGATTATGTTTTAAATGTTTTGTCCATAGAACGAGAGCAATTTCTGCCATTCCCATAGGCATTCCAGGATGACCACACTTAGCAGCCTGAACGGCATCCATCGAAAGTGCCCTTACGGCATCTGCTAAATTTACTTTATTGGACATGAATCAAAATGATATTTTCTATTAAAAAAAGAGAATATCATAGTAGAATTCTTTCTCGTTTTTAATTTTATGTCCGAGTACAAAACTTTCACATCTGAATCAGTGTCTGAGGGTCATCCCGACAAACTTGCAGACCAAATATCCGACGCTATTCTTGACGCTTTTTTAATGGACGATCCTGAATCTAGAGTGGCTTGTGAGACTTTAGTGAAAACGGATTTGGTAGTTATCGCTGGAGAAATTTCTTCAAATGCAACTCCTGATCTGGAAAAAGTTGTACGTTCAGTAATAAACGAAGTTGGGTACGATAATGACGACGTAGGCTTCAACGGATCCAGTGTAGAGATTGTCAATGCGATTGGCTTACAATCAAATGACATTGCTCAAGGAGTTAATGAGGGTACCGGAACCGATACCGATCAAGGCGCTGGAGATCAGGGCTTAATGTTTGGTTACGCTACCAGCGAAACCGACGTACTAATGCCAGCTCCTATCACTTATTCACACTTGTTAGTAAAAAAACAAGCAGAGGTTAGAAAAAATAAAATTTTGCCTTGGTTAAGGCCTGATGCAAAAAGCCAATTGAGTTTTGTTTACGATGACTCTGGAAAACCTTCACACCTTTCTGCAATTGTTCTATCAACTCAACATGATGAAGATGTAAGTTTTTCGGACCTCGAAGAGGGAGTAAGAGAAGAAATTATCAACAAAGTAATTCCAGCCAATTGGCTATCGCCTGAAACCAAAATTTATATCAATCCGACTGGTAGATTTGTAATCGGTGGGCCTGTGGGAGATTGTGGACTGACTGGACGTAAAATTATTGTTGATACTTATGGAGGCATGGCGAGACATGGCGGGGGCGCCTTCTCTGGAAAAGATCCATCAAAAGTTGATCGATCTGCTGCCTACGCAGGTAGATATGTAGCAAAAAATATTGTCTCAGCTGGCCTAGCTGAAAAATGTGAAATTCAAGTTTCTTACGCAATTGGAATTGCTGAACCAACCTCAATTAGCATTAATACCTTTGGTACCAATTCTATACCTGAGACTGAGATAGCTAAAATCGTTGCTGATAACTTTGAACTTAAACCGAAAGAATTAATCCAAATGCTAGATTTAAAAAAACCTATTTATCAGAAAACTGCAGCATATGGTCATTTTGGAAGAGAAGATAAAGAATTTTCTTGGGAAAATACTAACAAAGCTGACAAAATAAAAAGATAAAAAATGAAATTTGAAGATTACAAAGTAGCAGACATTAACTTAGCTGATTTCGGAAGAAAAGAAATTGCGTTAGCTGAAGCAGAAATGCCAGCGTTAATGAAGCTGAGAGAAAAATACGGTGACAGCAAGCCTTTAGCAGGCGCCAAGATAATGGGCTGCATACATATGACTATTCAAACGGCAGTGTTGATTGAAACGCTCGTTAAATTAGGAGCTTTAGTCCGATGGTCCTCTTGCAATATTTTTTCGACTCAAGATCATGCTGCAGCTGCTATGGCGGCTGCTGAGATTCCTGTCTTTGCCTGGAAAGGAATGAACGAGGAAGAATTCGATTGGTGTATTGAGCAAACAATTCTGAAAGACGGTGCTCCCTGGGACGCAAATATGATTCTAGATGATGGAGGTGATCTGACAGCAATGGTTCACGAAAAGTATCCTGACATGCTCAATAACATTCATGGAATTTCTGAAGAAACCACCACCGGAGTCCATCGACTTTGGGAAATGTTAGAAAAAGGAGAATTGAAAGTTCCAGCAATAAACGTTAACGATTCAGTTACAAAATCAAAAAATGACAATAAGTACGGCTGCCGTCATAGTCTCAATGACGCTATAAAACGTGGAACAGATATGCTCCTGGCTGGAAGAAAAGCGTTAGTCTTTGGTTATGGAGATGTTGGCAAAGGCTCTGCAATGAGCTTAAGACAAGAAGGCATGGTTGTAAGAATCTCAGAAGTGGATCCTATCTGTGCAATGCAAGCTTGCATGGACGGATATGAAGTAGTCTCTCCTTATATAGATGGAGTTAACACCAATAAAGATGAATGTATTAACAAAAATCTTCTAGCAGATACTGATGTCATAGTTACTGCAACAGGCAATGTGAATGTCTGTGATCGTTTTATTTTAGAAAATCTTAAGTCAGGAACGATGGTGTGTAATATAGGTCACTTCGATAACGAAATTGACACTCAACACCTGCGCGACAATTGGCATTGGGAAGAAATCAAACCACAAGTGCACAAAGTCTCAAAAACTAAAACCGATCCTAATAATTATATTGTTTTGTTAGCTGAAGGACGTTTAGTGAATCTGGGTAATGCTACAGGTCATCCGTCTCGTATCATGGATGGTTCATTTGCGAATCAAGTCTTGGCTCAGATGTTTCTTTACAAACAAGCTTTTGCAACGCTTAACGACGAGGAGAAAAAGAAAGAACTGCTAACAGTTGAAGTTCTGCCAATGGAATTGGATGAAGAAGTTGCTCAATACATGGTAGAAGGCTTTGGCGGCGTTGTTACTAAACTGACTAAAGATCAGGCCGATTATATAAATGTAGAAGTCGAGGGGCCCTATAAACCAAAATCCTATAAGTATTAATGGTAAAGAAAAATCGTAGTTGGGGCGGCCGATTCAAACAAGAAACAGCTAAAAATGCTTTAGAATTTTCGAATTCAATTGAAATCGATAAGACTTTTTACCGCGAGGATATTGAAGGTTCAATTGCTTATGCTGAAGCCCTAGCAAAAGCAAAAGTTTTAAAGCCATCTGAGTTTAAAAAAATAAAAATTGGACTCAACCAAATTCAAAAGCAAATTGACTCAAAAAAATTTAACTGGAACAAGGCTTTAGAAGATGTGCACATGAACATCGAAGCTGCTCTAGAAAAAAATATTGGAGAGGTAGCAAAAAAACTTCACACCGGAAGGTCTAGAAACGATCAAGTTGTCACTGATTTAAAACTGTACATGTTAAAAAAATCTGAGGAGATTCAAATCTCTCTTAAGGAGCTACTTAAATCGTTGGTCCAAAAAGCTGAGCCTGAAACTGAAACTTTAATGCCTGGCTTCACTCATCTGCAGATAGCTCAGCCGATTTCTTTAGGTCACCATTTAATGGCTTACTATGAAATGTTTAAAAGAGATCTCAATCGCTTTGAAAACTCCGACAACAACCTTAGCGTTTTGCCTTTAGGTTCTGGAGCGCTTGCGGGCAATCGATTCAAACTCGATCGGAAAAAAATGGCCAAAAATCTTGGCTTCAAAGAGGTGACTCAAAACTCTATCGACGCAGTGAGTGATAGAGATTTCATTGCGGAAATGATGTTCAACATTAGTCTAGCATCAATTCATTTATCCAGAATTTCAGAAGAATTTATTATTTGGTCCTCATCACAATTTAATTATTTGGAATTGCCAGAGGAACTTTGTACCGGATCTTCAATCATGCCGCAGAAAAGAAACCCGGATATGGCGGAACTAGTCCGCGGCGGTGCCGCCAAGACTATTGGCAACTTAGTTTCACTTTTGAGCTTATTAAAAAACCAACCGCTGGCTTATAACCGAGACAATCAAGAAGATAAGGCCCCGCTCTTTGCTTCGATTGATTATGTTTTAAGCGCGATCGATATAACTTCTGCCATGGTGGCCGGAGCAAAATTTAACATCGACGAAATGTTGAATGATGTTTTTGATGGTCATATTTGTGCAACTGATTTTGCTGAGTATTTAGTACTCAAAGGTTTGCCATTTAGAGAAGCCCATGCGATAACAGGAAAGGCGGTACAGTTGGCTGAAAAAAAAGATGCTTTATTAGCAGAGTTATCTTTAACGGAATTAAAAAAATTATCTAAAAAAATTGAAAAAGATGTCTATAAATACTTAGATCCAATGACTTCAATTTCAGCGAAAACGAGTGTAGGTGGCACAGCTCCTTCACAGGTGAAAAAACAAATCATTAGAGCTAAAATGGATTTAAAAATATAAAAATTATGGACGTATTCTTCAAACCCATCACCGTCAACAAACTCACTATTCCAAATCGTTTTGCAATGGCACCAATGACACGAAGCCGATCACCAGACGGTGTTCCAGGAGAAAATGTAAGAGATTATTATCAACGACGAGCGGCGGGTGAAGTTGGTCTAATAATTACAGAAGGAGTTGAAGTAAGTCATCCCTCTTCTAGTGGTTATCCAGATGTCCCAGGTTTTAGGGACAAAGCAGATGAAGGTTGGAAGCAGGTGGTTGACGCCGTTCACAGCGAGGGCTCGAAAATCTTTCCTCAGCTTTGGCACGTAGGCGCATTTCGTAAACCAGGCATGGCACCAGACCCAGAAGTGCCTGGATATACTCCATCGGGGTTAGTTAATGCAGATAAGAAAGCAGCGCATGAAATGACTGCTGAAGACGTAGAGATGTTGATCGAATGTTTTGTCGGCGATATTTTAAAAATTAAAGATCTTGGTTTTGATGGAGTGGAATTGCATGGAGCGCATGGTTATTTGATTGATAACTTCTTTTGGGAAGGTACTAATCAAAGAGCAGACGGCTTTGGAGGTTCGATAGATAAACGTACTGCATTTGCTTGTGAAATTGTGAAACGAGCAAGAGCTAAAGTTGGCGCAGATTTCCCCATAGCCATAAGATTTTCTCAGTGGAAGCAACAAGACTTTGAAGCCAAGCTGGCTTACACCGAAGATGACCTAAAGACTTTTTTAATGCCTTTGGTAGATGCTGGCATCGATATGTTTCATGCAAGCAACAGAAGATATTGGGAGCCAGAGTTTGAAGGCTCAGATCTCAACTTAGCCGGTTGGACAAAAAAATTAACGGGTCTACCGACTATTACTGTGGGCAGTGTTGGTTTGAAATCAGATTTCATTGGAATGTATGCTGGAGATGACGCCGTGGAATCGCAATCAATAGACGATTTAATCGAAAGAATGGAAAGCGATGAGTTTGACATGGTTGCCATCGGTAGAGCCTTACTTTCCGATCCGGAATGGGTGAAGAAAGTTAAAACTGGAGACTTTGAAGCGATAATTCCTTTCGAAAAAAAATACGCATCAGAAGTGTATTATTAATTTTTTATTTACTCGAAAACCGATCTCAGTTTTTTCTGTCTAAAATTCTTTAACATTAGTGCAGTATAATGAGGAAATGAAAAAGGTTTTTTTAGTCTTAATATGTTTATTAGCCATAAATTTTACTGCATGTGGTATCAAAGGACCTTTGACCTTGCCAACCGATAACGAAACTGAATATGCGTCCTGATTTCTTTTCTAATAATTCAGAAAGCTTGTGCATTGAAGATCTTGCGCTAACAGAAATTTGTAAAGAAGTTCAGACCCCTTTCTATATTTATTCTCAGGCTAGTATAGAAGCAGCTGCAACTTCTTATCTTAGAAATGCTAGTGATTCTGACCTCATTTGTTACTCAGTTAAAGCAAATAGCAATATCAACCTATTAAAAATTCTTGCGCAAATGGGTATGGGTTTTGATGTAGTGTCAGTTGGAGAATTAAAAAGAGCTCTTAAGGCAGGAGCTACCGCAAATAAGATTGTATTTTCCGGTGTAGGGAAATCTAAGGCAGATTTAACGTACGCTGCTGAGCAAGAAATTTATTCGATCAATATTGAGTCTCATCATGAAATTGAGTTATTGAAAGATTTACCAAACAAGCCAAGAATCTCCTTAAGAATTAATCCAGATATGGCTGCCAACACGCACCCATATATTGAAACAGGAAAATCGGACTGTAAATTTGGTATCTCCGAATTGGAAGCCTTGGAGATAGCTAAAACTTACTCAGCTGAAGAAATTAATCTTGTTGGAATTTCTGCTCATATTGGCTCCCAAATTACCGATGCAAATTTATTTATTGAGTTAGCAGAAAAACTAAAAGCGTTAGCAGCACAATTAAAGGACTTGGGTCATAAGATAGATCACTTAGACGTTGGTGGAGGCTTAGCAATAGATTATCAATTAGAGCAACAATATGATCCTGCTCAATTGGTCAAAGACTTAAAATCATCGATCACTGAATACGATTTGTTAATGGAGCCAGGGCGCTCAATCGTTGCGCAATCAGGAGCAGTAATAACTAGCGTCATTACGGAAAAAACAAATGGTCAAAGAGATTTCCTAGTGGTCGACGTAGGCATGAATGATTTGATGCGACCGGCCCTTTATAGCGCAAGACACGCAATTGAAACTGTTCAAGTCAACGATGTCGAAGTGAAAGAATATGAGGTAGTTGGCCCAGTTTGCGAAACTGCTGATAGTTTTGGAGTTGGACACTCATTAAATGCTAAAACAGGAGATCAACTCATCATTTATTCAACTGGAGCATACGGCTCAAGCATGGGCTCAAATTATAATTCGAGACCAAAACCAGCTGAAATTCTAGTTTCTAAGGATAAATTTAAAGTAATTAGAAAAGCAGAATCATTTGAAGACTTAATAAGACTAGAGGAAGTTTGAGTGGTAGTTGTTCAGGCCATGGAAGCTCTGGGAAACGAGTTTATTTTAATTGATGCAATCTCACAAAAAATTGACTCCGAAGAAGAATTAAAACTTTTAAAAACCTGTGCAAAAGAATTCTCTTTTGATCAATTATTATTTCTTGAGCCACCGACTCAGAAACATGCTCACCTAAAACTTAAAATTTACAATGTAGATGGAAGCCTGGCTGAAAATTGTGTGAACGGTATCCGCGCATTAGCACTATATGCTTTTGATGAAAGTTTAGTATTTTCAAATACTTTTATTTTGCAAATTGAAGACAATCTTGCCCAGATTACACGACTGCAGGAAAATGAATTTGCTGTAAAAATGAGTAGTTTTAAATTCACTAAATCAAGTTGTGCTATTGCTGACAGTCAAGAATTACAATTTAATTTTGAAGGCACAGATATAAAATTTTATCCCGTTTCCGTGGGCAATCCACATGCCGTAATTTTTCAAGACAACTTGTCCGATCAAATACCTGAAATGGGTTTAACTTTGCAAGAAAGTAATATCTATAAAAATGGTGTAAATGTAGGCTTTGTAAAGATTCTCAACGAAAAAGAAATTAATTTAAGAGTTGTCGAACGCGGAGTTGGCGAGACTTTGGCTTGTGGAAGTGGAGCCTGCGCGGCGGTTCTAAGCGGCGTAAAAAATAATCTTTTGCAATCATCCGTTTTAGTAAACTTCAAAAAAGGAAAGCTAAAAGTTGAGGTTAACCTTGATGAAGAATGGTTTAACTTAATCGGTGAAGCCAAATACATAGAAAAAGGTATTAAAATAAATCCGTGAGTATCTTCAAAAAAAAAATATCCGATTCAGAAGTTCTAGAGTATTTAGAAGCAAATCCAGATTTCTTTATTAACCACCCTGACATATTAGAAATTTTAGAGATTAAACACGCCTCAGGTGATGCAACCTCATTGATTGAGAAACAAGTAGAAATCATCAAAGAAAAAAATCTTGTTGTTAGTAATAAATTGAGCGAGTTTCTTGAAAATGCTGAGCACAATCAAAACCTTTTTTTAAAAATACAAAAACTGGTTTTAAAAATTATTTCACAAACGAACCTTAACGATTTAGCTAATACTATTGAGTCTTTTTTCCATGAAGAATTAAAAACAGAAATTTGTAAAATCTATTTTTTTGCACCTGAGAATTCTTTTAATTTAGGCTCTGAAAAAATAATTACACCTGAGATTGCAACATCGGTCTTTGCCGAACTTTTTAAAGCAAATGAGATCGCTCTTGGTGGCTTGACTGAAGAGAACTCAGCATTGATATTTGGAGCAAAAGCTAATGTGGTTGAAGGTGCAATTGGTAAGTTAAAGTCGAATAAACTGGCAGGAACTTTAGCCTTAGGCAGCAGCCAGACAGGAAAGTTTCCAAAAGATAGTGAAACGCTTTTTTTAGAATTCGTAATCTCAGTTTTTAGTAATCAAATAGACAAAATTCTGCCATCAACTGATGAATAAAGAGATCAAACTTTTCTTAAATTATTTAGAGCAAGTAAGAAACTATTCCGAGCATACCGTTAAAAATTATTCTGCAGATTTAAAAAAATTTGAAAAATTTAAACAACAAAAAGACTTTGAAGATTGGTCCAGCCTAAGTCAACATGACATTAGGGATTTTATCAGCGGCATCAGGAGAGCTGGAGTGAGTCCAAGGAGCCTTGCTAGGCTACTTTCATCGCTAAGAAGTTTTTATAAATTTTTAAATAATGAAGGTTATGCTAGCAACAATCCAACTTCTGGAATAAATGCTCCCAAACTTAATTCACTTCTGCCTAAGGCAATGGATACTGACATGGTTAATAGACTTTTAGATTTTAAACCCAGTTCCTGGAGTGATTTCAGAGACAAAGCAATTGCAGAACTCTTATACTCATCGGGACTAAGACTGTCTGAATTGTGCCAATTAAATACCTCAGACATTTCTTTAGAAAATAGAATCTGCAGAGTTTTAGGAAAAGGGAAAAAGGAAAGAGAAGTTCCTATAGGTGCGCTTGCTATCAAAGCTTTAAAGGATTGGTATGACCATAGAGAAAAAAAACTAGAAAACTCTGAACAGGCTGTTTTTATAAATAAGTCTGGAAGCAGAATTAGCGCAAGATCAGTACAAAACATTCTGAAGAAGATGAGCTCTAAAATGGGTTTGCCATTTGTGAATCCTCATATGTTGAGACACTCTTTTGCGTCACACATATTGGAATCGAGTGGAGATTTACGCGCCGTTCAGGAGTTGCTCGGACACGCCAATTTATCGACAACACAAATTTACACCAAATTAGATTTTCAACACTTGGCCAAGGTATACGATAATAGCCATCCTCACGCTAAAGGAGATTAAAAAAAATGAAAGTAAAAGCTATAACCTTTGATCTGGATGATACTCTATGGCCTCTTTTTGACGTGATCATGCATGCTCATAAGAGCTCAAATGATTATTTGATTGAAAAACATCCGCAGATGCAGGGAATTTTATTTTCTTCGGAAGAAAGAAAAAAATGGAAAGAGTTAGTAAGCCAAGAACCTGGACTTGCAAACCGTCTTTCCGAATTGAGGCAAAAAGTTATCTACGAATTGCTAGTTGAAAATAGAGTTGCCTCTGAAGAAGCTAAATCTTTATCAAAAGAGTCTTTCAAAATCTTTCTAGATGAAAGACATAAGGTTGTTTACTTTGATGATGTACTTGAAACTCTAGAGGCTTTAAAAAATAAATATATCTTAGGTGTTATTACAAACGGTAATGCTGACATCAAAACCTTAAAGATAGATCACTTATTTGATTTTTATGTAAATGCAGAAATGGTGAATGAAAGTAAGCCAGGTAAGAAAATTTTTGACGAAGCCGCTAAATTAGCTGGAGTAGCTCCAGAAGAAATTTGTCATATCGGTGATCATCCTGTAAATGATGTTGAAGGTGCGTTAAGTGCTGGCTTTCAAGCTATGTGGATGAATGCGTTAAAGAAAGATTGGGAACACAAGGATCGGTTGAAGGTACCTGAACTTAAAAGTTGGAAGGAATTAGAATCTGAATTTATAGAATTATAAACTTTCTAATTGCGAAAAGTATTTATCTAATCTATCTTGATTTAAGGCTATTAAACCTTGAAAAGGACCTAAGTTAGACTTGATTTCCGAAAGATTCGTCGCCTCACCCACTTGAATTAAGCCGATCATTGCCAT
>Ga0207916_1000096_pt1 | contig 14010 bp, 15 predicted proteins | sample DeeseametaMP1141_FD_184194 | JGI IMG/M metagenome (GOLD analysis project Ga0207916, IMG submission 184194) | Marine microbial communities from the Deep Indian Ocean - MP1141 (SPAdes) | ecosystem: Environmental > Aquatic > Marine > Oceanic | place: South Indian Ocean | collected 2011-03-05 | reverse complement strand
AGATTCAGATGAAAATCTTCCTTACGCAGGAGACAGTGAAGTAGTAGATAAAGAAAGTTTATTTGATGAGGCATCTGATGATTATTTTGAAGAAACTCATCCTAATAATTGGGATTTTAGTCTTGCTGCCTATACAGGAACTCATGACAGTCCAACAACTAAAGAGTGGTTTGATGAAATAAATAAATCTAAATACGAAAATTTTTTAGACTACTCACAAACTCTAGATAACAAATTTGATAATGACGTTTGGAATTTTATATCTTTAGTTTGGGAGTCGAATTGTCAATTAGCCATTACAACTGTTCAAGACTTATTAAAACTTGATTCTAAAGCTAGATTTAATATTCCTGGTACATCTGAAAATAATTGGATTTGGAGATTAGATAATTTTGAATCTCTTAGAGGCATAACAGATGCTTTAAATGCCTTAAATCACTCAACAAATAGAAATTAATTGCTATCTCGTATATAGTCTATGACTAATTGGGCTTGTTCTTCAGTGATTCGCACTGCAGGCATTGATCCTTTGCCTTTTAAAATAGTTTGAAGCCAATATGTGTCTGGTTTATCCAACACATTACTCATTTTTAAACTGGGTCCAACTCTTCCCGAAAAATCGTCTAGATGGCATGCCGAACATCTAGCCGTATATATTTCTTTTCCTGTTGTCAGCTCAACTGATTCTTGAGATCCACATGCAATAAATAAAAAGAGAAACAAAAAAAGAACTTTTTTCATTTTTATTCTTCTTCTAAACCAGTTTTAAACTCTCTAGTTGATTTTCCTAATGATCTTGCCAAACCTGGTAATCTTTTTGCTCCGAAAAGCAATAATAAAATTGATAAGATGATAAGTAATTCAGGTAATCCTAATCTCATAATCTAATTTTAACTTACTTTATTCTTTATTATCCTCGAAAGATTTCTTTTGTAAAAAATTAATGAGTACATACCCAGCAATTGTAAAAATAATAAAGAACAATATTTGATCCACATTTTCTAGGTTTGGAAGCTCTGGTCTTGTCACGACTGCTTCCAACTCTCCCTCACTATTTATTCGAGATTCTAAAACATTTCGAAATGGCCAAATCTTTATTAATGATCCAATCAAAAAACCTGAAAGAAGTGACAAGATTTCATTTTTGAAATTTTTAAACAAATATGATAAAACCCTACTAAAAATAATTAGCCCAACAATACATCCAGAAGCAAAAATGAAAAGTATCTGTAAATCGAAATTTTTTATTGCATTAATTATAAATTCATATTTTGAAAGCAAAAGAAGAATAAATGATCCACTTATGCCAGGAAGTATTGTAGCTGTAATTGCTATTGATCCAGACAAAAATATAAACAATGAAGTGTTGGGTGTAGATGCTGGTGAAAGAAATGAGATTAATCCTGCGATTAAAACTCCCAATACTAAAAATAAAATATTTTTGTTATTTATGTTTTCAACTTGTTTGATGATCATTACCCCAGAAGATAAAACTAAACCAAAAAATAGACCCCAAATTTTATATTCATGATTTCCTAATAGATAGCTAATTATGTTTGCTAGTGAAAAAACAGCTGCAGTAATTCCTAGATAAATTGTTAATAGAAAGTTACCATTTAGCTTTAACCAAAATTCTTTTACTCCATCTTTAAATAATATTTTAAATAATGAAAAATCAATTCCTCTTATAGATTCAATAAGCTCTTCATAAATTCCAGTAATTAAGGCTATCGTACCTCCAGATACACCAGGAACTATATCAGCTGCACCCATTCCAACGCCTTTTAAAAAAAGAATTACTCTTTTTTTCAATTTAGGCCTCTGATGTTTTAGGAGAAAATAAGTTATAAAATATTGGTGATATTGTTGCTGTAAGAACCGCAAGAAGGATGATTTGCTGCTCTAAAGATTTGGATATTAGTTCAAGTTCAACACCAATTTCAGCCATGGCAATAATTAAACTAAATCTTGCAGCAAGAAGAAATCCTCCAGCGAAAAGTTGTCTGAGTTTTATCTTTGTAAATATTAGAAGGAATGATGGAATAACCTTAACAACCAAAGCTATTCCCAAAAGACTAATTACCTCGACATAGAACTCAGTATTTTTGAAAACCTCGATATCATAATTCAAACCAATATTGATAAAAAATATTGGAATCAGAAATCCATATGAGAAGCCCTTAAGGCTATTTTCTAAACTTCCTCTATTTGGAAATATAAATGCGAATAATGTTCCAGCCAAAAATGCTCCAAGAATATATTCAATATCAAATAACACTGCAACACCAACTAAAGTTAACATCAATGCAATAGAGCTTCTGATTCCCATTTCCTCTGGATCACTTCCATCAAACATTCTTGAAAAAAGTTGAGGATTCCACCATGCTATTCTTCGAATAATTCTAAGAATTAATATAACGATTAAAAAGTACAAGATTACATTTAGATTAGATAAAGAGAAACCTTCTGAATGTTGTAAAGATGCAAAAACTGTTACTCCAATCAAAGTAAATATGTCAGCAATGAGTGCGGACATAAATAATGTCTGGCCATAATTTGTTTTAATTGTGTCGTCACTTCTAAGTACAGTTATGACAATATCTACACTTGTTGTACAAAGTACGAGTGCAAGGAATAGTGGATAATCTAAGGTAATTATCAAATAAAATGATGTTGCTACAGTCAATACATATATTGAAAGTGGAACTGATAAAGTTTTTAAGCCTTTTTCTCTGAATGTATCCAATTCAATTTCAAAACCAGAAAGGAACATAAGCAACATGAATCCAAATATTGCTAGACCAGAAATAAATTCAGAAATCTTGACAATACCAAGTACGGGGCCGACTAAAATTCCATAGGCAATTTCTAAAACAATACTTGGTATATTTATTTTCTCAGCAAGTAAAGGTAATAGAAATGCACCTAAAGATATTATTACTAGAGATAAAGCGTCAAAATTTTCCATTAACTAGGTATATATAAAACTGAAGATTTTGAGTTCTGTAAAACAAATTCAGCAATTTTCTTGCCTTGCCAATTTGATTGGCTTGTTTGACTTATAATTGAAAGATCTATCTTATCAGTAAAAGATGTAAAAACTTTTGCTTCGTTACCCTCAGCATTAATGATTTCACATTGAACTTCATTAGATAATGCCAAATCTTGAATTCTCTCAGAATATAATCCAGATTTATTTGTAGTTTCGGATTGTAAGAATTTTGGTTGCTTAATATTTAAACCCACAATTTCTGCAGAAAGAGTAGAGGCCAAATCAAAAGCAACATTGACTGGGCTGTTATCACTAAAATCACTACTTACTAGGATTCCAATTTTTTTATATGGAAAAGTCGACCTTGAAAATAGAAATGGAATCTTATTCTTATTTGAAAAATTAATATAGGTTTTAATTTTGGATTTTGTAATTTCTTTTTCATCAAAGGGAATCAAAACTGTTCCTATTGAAAAGGTCTCTTTGTTTGCCTCAATCTCCTTTAAGAGTGATTTTTGTACATCATAAAGTTCAAAATCTTGATCTTTCATTATCGCTTTATAGGTTTCAGTTTGTTCCTCTTTTTTATCAGCAAATATATCTCCAGAAGTTAAAATTTCAAGTTTGTCAGCTTTTGTATTTCTTATAAAGTATTCTGCCTCAGATAGATTTTTTAATTCATCTTCATTGTTTAAATAAACTGCAACGTTTTTGCCAAACTCTAAAGGAAATCTTGATTCTGAACCAGAAAATAAGTTAATTACATTTGAAAAAGCTCCAGATTGAAGAACAATTGTCACTAAATCCCCTGTTTCAAGCTCGGTGTCACCATGTGGTATCACAACATTTCCTTTTCTTAATAGCGCACCAACAATAAAAAAGTCTGATCCAATATCTTTTAGTTTTTTACCTCTAGCGGGGCTATCCGAATTAATTTCTAACTCAATTGCTTCTGCCCTACCGCCTGCAAAAGCTTGTGAAACTACTCTTCTTGGCTCTAATATGTGTTCTAGCCTTCTGCCTATTAATATGTCTGGATCAACAACCTCTACATCTAAGTCTTTATATTGTTGTAAGTTATTTTGATCATTTACGATCGAAGATAATCTAAAGATATCATTTTGTTTTGCAATTTTTAAAACTTCAATATTAACTTCATCATCATTTGTAAGAGTTACAATCGCACTAGCATTTTCTATACCTGCTTTTTTTAAGACCAAGGTTGAAGTGCCATCACCTTGATACTTTTCTATTTGTCTGTTTGGATTGAAATTTCTTAATTTTTCTTGATCCATATCTATTACGGATACACTCCAACCAGTACTTATTCTGTTTATTAATTGACGTGCTTCTCCGTGTGCACCGATGATAATTACTTTCACGTGTTTATTATCCTATATATACGATTTTGATAAAGGACTACTTTTAAAAACTTATATAAAATAACTCAAATTTATTGAGTTTTTTTAATTTTTACTTTATTTTTAATAATTAATTATTGAAAAGAAAATGTAAAACATCCCCATCTTTAACAATATAATCTTTTCCTTCAGACCTTAACCTACCAGCTTCTTTTGCACCTTTTTCTCCATTGTTTGAAATGAAATCATCAAATCCAATAGTTTCAGCACGTATAAATCCTTTTTCAAAATCACCATGTATTTTTCCAGCTGCTTTTGGTGCTTTATCGCCAATATTAATTGTCCATGCTCTTACTTCCTCGGGACCAGCTGTAAAGTATGTTTGTAATCCTAAGAGTCTGTAGCCTGCAGTAATTAATCGATCTAGCCCCGAGTCACTTTGGCCCATCTCTAATAAATATTCACTTTTCTCTACAGGATCAAATTTAGAAATTTGTTGTTCTACATCAGCACAAATAGCTACTACTTTAGAATTGTCTTTTTTTGCATATTCGATAATTTCATCAAGAAAAACATTGTCCTTGAAACCGCTTTCACTTATGTTTGCTACATATAAAACTGGTTTTAAAGTTAACAGTTGAAAACCTTTCAGTATTTTTAATTCCTCCTCATTAAAGGACAGTTGCCTAATGCTCTCTCCTTTCTCAAGGACAGGCAATATTTTTTCTAATAAGTTCTTTAAAAGTATTCCTTCTTTTTCTCCAGATTTTGAGTTCTTGATTGATTTTTGATAAAGTTTTTCTACTGTACTTAAATCAGCCAAAACAAGTTCAGTATTTATAATTTCAATATCATCAACTGGTGAAACTTTTCCAGAAACATGCACTATATCATCATTTTCAAAAGCACGTACAACATGAATTATTGCTTCAGTCTCACGAATATTTGCTAAAAACTGATTTCCTAAACCCTCTCCTTTGGAAGCTCCTTCAACCAAACCTGCTATATCTACAAATTCCATAACAGCTGGTATTACTTTCTTGGGATTTACAATTTCAGATAATTTATCTAAACGGTTGTCAGATATTGGAACAATTCCAACATTTGGTTCAATTGTACAAAATGGATAATTTTCTGACTCTATATCCGCTTGAGTTAACGCATTAAATAATGTTGATTTTCCAACATTAGGTAAGCCAACAATACCGCACTTAAATCCCATAATTTTTTTCCATTTGATGAAGGATAATTAACTTTTTTATTTATTTTTACCTTGAAAGCCCCATCGATTAAATATTTTGATTAAAGTCATATTTGAGGGGAAAATATGACCGAAAAAAATAATAAAAAAACTATTTTCGGATGGTCAATGTATGATTGGGCAAAATCAGCATATGAAACTACAACTCTTGGTGCAGTTATGCCTGTATATTTTGTAAGTGTTGTTGTACCAGAAGAAGGATTTTTATTTAGAGGTAATTTATATACAGGTGCTGAGGTATGGGGATTTGCAATTGGTTCTGTTTTATTTATCTTCTTTTTAATTATGCCAACAATTGGTGCAGTAGCTGACTTAGCTGGATCCAGAATGAGATTATTTAAGTCTTTTGCTTATGGAGGGGCAATATTTGCATCAACATTTTATTTTGCTCAATCAGGAGACGTTGTTCTTACTCTTTTGATATATTTCCTAGCTCAACTTGGTGCAACTGGATCTAATGTTTTTTACGACAGTGTTTTAAAAGATATAACTACGGAAGATACTATTGACCAAGTTTCTGCAAAAGGATATGCACTTGGATATTTAGGAGGAGGTTTACAGCTTCTTCTTTCTTTAGTTGTCATACAACTCGGACCTTCATTGCTTGGAATTGATGCAGCATTAGCGTCAAGAATTGCAATAGCGTTTGCAGGTTTATGGTGGCTATTATTTTCAATATTTAGCTTTTCCAGAATGAAAATAGACGAAAGTAAACCAGAAGAAACAGTAAGTAAAAACTATCTATCTACTGGATGGAAGACTAATTTAAATACTCTTAAAAAAGTTAGAAAATTTCCATTCTTACTATATTTTTTATTGGCATATATTTTCTACTGGGATGGGGCACAAACTGTCATAAATATGGCAGGTCCATTTTTTAGTGAAGTCCTTTTGCTTGATCAGACATCTATAATCGTTGTTTATCTTGTAGTTCAATTTATTGCTTTTATTGGAGCAAGACTCGCTGGATATCTTGCTGGAAGAATTGGTCAGAAAAACACCTTGGTGTTTACAATTGCGCTTTTCTTTATGGCTGGAAACGGCGCTTACTTTGTACCAGCTGAACAACTTTTACCCGTCATCCTATTAGGTGTAGTAGTTGGTATGGGAATGGGAGGACTGCAGTCCGTTAGTAGAAGTGTATATGCAACAATGTTACCAAAAGGAGCAGAGGGAGAATTTATGGGTTTCTTTTCTGTAATTTCCAGATTTTCTGCAATATGGGGACCCTTGATCTATAGTTACGTCAGTTCAACTACAGGTAATCCAAGGCTTTCTTTACCAGGTATTTCATTATTTTTTGTTATAGGATATTTACTTTTAAGAAATGTTGATATAAATGCTCAGATCACAGAAGAAGAATGGGCAGCTAGCTAATCAATTTAGCTAAATTTGAATACAAACCAGAGACAGTGATAGGTCCTACTCCACCCGGATATGGAGCTCTTCCACTCAGGTAATTATCTAAATCAGAGATATCTATATCACCATATGATTTTCCATCAACAACTGAAATTCCAACATCAATAACATAGGAGTTTTCTTTAAAATATGACCTATCAAACAATTTTGATTTTCCAACTCCAGAAATAAAAATATCTGCATTTGAGATAAATTCTTTCTGATTAGAAGTTCTGCTGTGAATTACTGTGACATTCGCATTATATTGTTTAGAACTTAAAATTTTTGAAAGGGGTGAAGTTACTAACCTTGATCTACCTGCAATGACTATATTTTTATCTTCAGTATCAATTTGATAATGTGACAATAATTCAAGAATTGCGAATGAAGTTGCGGGAATAACATTAAAGTTGTCTGAATAAAGCTTTCCTAAATTAAAAGACGTTAGTCCGTCTACATCAATATCACTTGGAATTAAATCAATAATCTTTTCAATTTCTAAGTGTTTAGGCAGTGGAAGCTGAATAATCATTCCTTGTGAAGAAGAAGAATTTTTAACTATAGCTTCTTGAAGTTCACTTTCTGATGTGGCTTCATTTAATTTAATCCAATTGAATTCAACCCCTAGTTCCTGCGCTTTTTTTTCCTTTACAGATACATACATTAAAGAAGCAGGATTGTCACCAACAGTTATGGCCGTTAATCTTGGAAGCTTATCATGTTTAGATTCGTAATCCTTAAAAATATCTTTGCTCTGAATATCGAGATTTTCAGCAACAGGTTTACCATATAAAATTTTGGACATACGCCAAGTTTAATAAATCACTTAGTTAGTTTATAAATTATTTCGTTAAAATGACATTGGAGATAAATGTGGAAATTTCTAAATTAAACAAAAATATAACGCCATCAGGAACTATGGCAATATCAAATAAAGCAAGGCTATTAAAAGAGCAGGGGAAACCAGTAATTGGTTTTGGAGCTGGAGAACCAGATTTTCCTACACCTGCACATGTAATAGAAGATGTAAAAATTGCATCCGAGAATCCAACTTATCATAAATATTCTGCTGTTGGAGGATTAAAAATATTAAGAGATGAAATTTCAAGAACAACTGCTGAATATTCAAATTTTGAAGTTGATGCTGATAATGTTGTAGTAACCAATGGTGGAAAACAAGCGATACTTACAACATTTATGTCTCTACTTGATCCTGGTGACGAAGTCTTAATTCCATCCCCCTACTGGACTACATATCCTGAAGCAGTAAAAATTTCTGGAGGACAACCTGTAATTGTAGATACCAGTTTTGAAAATGATTTTAAAGTAACTGTTGATGAACTCGAAAATAAATTAACTGAAAAAACAAAGGTACTTGTCTGGGTATCACCATCAAATCCAACTGGTGTAGTTTACTCAAAAGAAGAAGCATTAGAAATATACAACTGGGCATTTGAAAGAGATATTTGGATACTTTCTGATGAGCTATATGAACATTTAGTGTATGAAGGCATAACATCACCATCACCAGCAACTATTGATAAAGATTTTGAAAAGACTGTAATAGTAAATGGAGTTGCAAAAGCATATTCTATGACTGGCTGGAGAGTTGGTTGGATTCTTGGAAATGATAAGGTAATTGGCTTATCTAAAAAAATTCAGTCTCACGCGACATCTAATGTTGCGAATATTTCTCAAGTAGCTGCTTATTCTGCCTTGAAAAATGGTTTAGATAGTACAAATGAAATGAAAAAAGCATTTAATAAAAGAAGAGAATACGCTCTGAAACAATTTGATAATATAAATAACATTAAAGTTCCAAAAGCAACAGGTGCCTTCTATGTTTTCCCAGATATTAGCCACTACACAAAAGGGCTTATCGAAAACGTTTCATCCTCAATTGAACTTTGTGATTGGTTACTTGAAAAATATTTTATAGCTTTTGTTCCAGGTGAGGTGTTTGGAAAAGAAGGATTTTTAAGATGTTCTTATGCTCTTAGTGATAATGATCTTGAGGAAGGTCTCACAAGGCTTAAAGACGCTCTAGACTCAATTTAATGGAAGAAGTTAAGAAAAAAAGTTTATACTCTTGGTTACTTTTTGATTTAGCAAATACAGTTTATGCATTTGTAATTCCTGGATTATATTTCTCCGTCTGGTTGGTGTCTGAACAGGGATGGACAGATCAAGCATTAGGTCTTGCAACTTCTGGAGCAATGGTAATTGTAGCATTGACAGGTCCCTGGGTGGGTGCAAGGAGTGATGGCGCTCAAGGGAAAAAACCTTTACTGCTGATTACAACCGTGATTTGCATAATTGCTACCTTTTTCCTTGGAACATTCAATGTCAATGTTTCAGTTATGTTGTTTATTTTGTCATTAATTGGATTCAATCTTGGATCTGTTGTTTATGATGCACTTCTTGTTTCAGTAAGTAACGAAAGTAATAGAGGAAAGATTTCAGGTATGGGAGTTGCTTTTGGATACATTGGGTCACTTATTGGTTTTGGGGTAGCATCTCTCTTGCAGAGTTTTGGTTATAGTTATGTTGAAATCTTCAGGTCAGTGGCGATTCTATTTCTTATATTTTCTATCCCAGCTTTTTTATTTATTGAGGAGAAGAAATTTAATATTAACAAAGTCAAAGTAAGATTTAGAGAATCTCTTTACATAGTTATAAAATCATGGAAACACTCAAGAGAATATACTGGCTTAACAAGGTTTCTTGTTGGAAGATTTTTCTATGCTGATGCAATCAATACATTAATAAGTGGCCTTTTAGCTGTGTATCTTGTTGAAGAAGCTGGTCTTACTGCTGAAGATAGTCAAAATTTACTTGCATTAGCAATAATTATCTCGATTATTGGTGGATATGTTTATGGCAAAGCAGGCGATAAATATGGACCTAGAAAATGTACTTTATTTAGTTTGGGTTGTTGGATGGTCTCATTGATAATCGCAGTGATATCAACAGAATTTAATATTGATTGGTTAATTTATGTTACAGGTGTAATAGGTGGCTTTAACATTGGTGGTATTTTTGCGGTAGATAGAGTTTTCATGACAAGATTAAGTCCGAAAGAACACCTTGGTGAGTTTTATGGACTTTATTCTACAGTTGGAAGATTTGCAACTATTGTTGGACCTATTTTGTGGGGATTTATAGTAAATACTCTTGATTATGGAAGAAATATAGCAATGTTATCACTTGTATTATTACTTTTAATTTCATTTTTTATCATCAGAGGTGTTTCTGATGAAGAAAATATATTAAATTAGATTTTTTTAAAAAAAGAAAAACCTTTTTTTCTTTTTAAATACATTAAGTTCATCACGTGTGTTTTTTAGTTTTTCTCTTAGAAATTCACTTTCAGCTTCTGCCTTTGCAGCTCTCTCTCTGGCTTCTGCCATTAACTTATCTGCCTCATGCAAATTACCTAATTGATCTAACACTTTCTTCCATGCAGAAATAGGAACCATCATATTTTCTTCATCACTTTCAATATTTAAAGATGTTTCATTAATTGCATCTGGTTCATTAACATTCGTATCAGTTTCATCTTTTTCATTTGAGAAAAAATTATATTTTTTTGACATTCTCTCTTCGTAATTACTCATTAGATAAAATCATCTTTCATTGACTCAAGTGTAGGATATTCAAACTCAAATCCGGCTCTTAAAAGTTTTTCTGGTATTGCTCTCAATCCCCCAAGAACAAGAAATTCACCCAATTCCCATCCAAGTGCTATTTTAATAACAAAGCTGGGGACAGGTGGTGCAAAAAATCCTTTGTTCATTATTTTTGCAACTATTTTTGAAAATTCTTTTTGTTGAAGAGGCTCAGGTGAAGTTATATTTACAGGACCGTCAATATCATTATTTTCTAAGCAAAAAAGGTAAGCGTTTGCAACGTCGTTAACAGAAACCCAAGACCAGTATTGTATACCTGAACCTAATGGTCCTGAAAGGTTTAATTTTGATACAAGTGTTAATATACTTGTTGCGATATTCCCTTTTCCCAAAACTAGTCCTTTTCTTCCACAGACTATTCTTACATTTAATTTTTTTAATTCATCAAGAGGTTCTTCCCAACACTCTTCAGCAACCATTTGAAGAAATTCTCCCCTGTTATATGGGGTCGTTTCTGTTACCACTTCATCATTATGATCACCGTATATATTATTTCCAGAAGCTGTAATAAATATACTTGGAAATTTATCCACCGACTTAAAAGTATCTATAAATAAATCAGAAGCCCACTTTCTCGACCAATAAATTCTTGATTTTTTTTCTTTTGACCATCTGCCCCCTGCAAAAGGTAAAAAACCAGTAATTTCAGAAGGAGCTATGCTTTCACCTGCTAAATGAATAATTGCGTCTAATTCTTGGAATTTTTGAATGTCAATTTCTTTTTTTGCAGGACTCCAGAAGATTTCATCATCATTTTTTGCCTCTCTTCTTACAAATTTCTTTACTTCGTGACCTGAATCTTGAAGTTTTTTAACAACTCTTTTTCCAATAAATCCAGATGCACCAGTAACTCCAACAATCATTCCTCTTCATCCCCATAAAATAGAAAAAAGTCCTCAATTTGTTTTTCAAACTCTTTAATAGCTGTACCCATATTTTTTGTAAAGTTTACAGTGACTACATTTGATTGAATAAATATATTTTCAATATCATTTGAATATTGAAATAATTTCATTGCTAATTGTGCACTTATTTCGTTTGATAACGAAGCATGTGCAATATTGTGATAAGTTTCACCATCTTGTCCTGATAATGATCTATTTAAATCAAAAATAACATTTTTTCCAAATTGAGTGGTTTTTAGTTCAATTTTTTGTCCCATTAAAATTCGCCAATCTTCATTACCCTAATAAGGTTAGTTGCTGCCTCTTTATTTGGAGGTGTACCAGCAACGATTACAACTGTATCATTTTTCTTAAAATTCATTTCATCTTTTAACCACTTATTAGCAATAGAAAACATTTCGTCAGTAGTTTCAAGTCTATTAATTTTTACTTGCTCTACTCCCCACAACAAATTTAACTGATTATAAGTTTTGTCGATTGTAGTGAATGTAAATATTGGAGCGTCTGGTCTGTGATTAGATAGTAATAGTGGAGTTCTTCCTGTTTCAGTAAAAGCAACAATTGCTTTCGCATTTGAATCATTTGCTACCTGAACTGCAGCTTTAGATAGTGAATTTGTAAGTTCGTTAGAAACTGAAATATCTTTTTTGTTCAAATAGTTTTTATTTGAGGTCTCATCTACCTCTTCACAGATATTTGCCATTGCTTGGACTGATAGAATTGGATTATCTCCAATTGATGTTTCAGCAGATAACATAACTGAATCTGTACCATCTAAAATTGCATTGGTTATATCAGAAACCTCTGCTCTTGTTGGTCTATATGAGCTGATCATTGATGTAAGCATTTCAGTTGCAGTAATCGTGATTTTTCCCTGTAGGTTACTTTCATTCAAAATTTCTTTTTGTATGATAGGTATACGCTCAAGAGGTAATTGAACACCCAAGTCTCCTCGTGCTACCATAACACCATCAGATTCTTGAATTATTGATTTCAGGTTTTTAACAGCAGATTTAAGTTCAATCTTGGCAATTACCATTGTGTCAGGATTTATTAACTTTTTGACATTAAGAATATCATCAGCATCTCTAACAAAAGAAACAGCAACAAAATCAACATCTAATTGGTTTCCAAATTCAATATCGTTTTTATCTTTATCCGTAAGAGTGGCGAGTGAAAGTGAAGAATCTGGGAAAGCAACTCCTTGATTGGATCTTAGTTCTCCCCCAACTTCAATAATTGAAGTAAATTTAGTTTTTGTTTTCTTAGAAATTCTTAATACAATTTTTCCATCATCAATCAAAACTCTTTCACCTTCATGAATGTCCTTAAATAAATTTTCATAATTTATTAAAACCGCTTCTTTATCTTTAGAATTAATTTCATTTGATAATTGAATTTCTTTATTTCTTTCCAAATAAATAGGTTGCTCTAATTCACCCGTTCTTATTTTTGGTCCTTGAATGTCTTGCATAATTGCAATTTTTTTATTTGAAGATCTTGCCCATTCAACAACTTTTTTATGATCTTCATGAGTTCCATGTGAAAAATTAAGTCGAAGTACATTGGCACCTGCATCAATTATCTCACCAACTAGTTCTTTAGAATTAAGACTTGGACCAATTGTTGCAATAATTTTAGTTTTTCTTGCCATTTCAATATATAACTTAATAGGATGAAATATGTAAAGTACTTTAATGACAAAAAATATTTTAATTGCAATTCCGGTCAGGGATTTTATTAATCCAATGTCGAGATTGGATAAAATTTTATCAACATCAAAAAGAATCGAACTTTCAAAGGCTATGTTATTAAACATTATTGAATCATTTAAAGATGATAATGTTGAGATTGTTTGTGTAAGTAATGACAGTCTTGTTAAGGAGTTTTGTAACCAAAATAATATAAAAATATTTTCTTCCACAGAAACAGGGATTAATGAAGAATTAGAAGATGCTTTAAATTCAATAGATTATGATTTTTGGACTATTTGTCATGCAGATTTGCCTTACATTAATAAATTTTTTGCTAATGAATGGATAAATCAATGCAAACAATCAGATATTATCATCTGTTCGAGTAAAGATAATGGAACACCTCTTTTAGGAGGAAGTAAAAAGGTGCATCATTTATATTATGGAAAAAACAGTTTTGAAAAACACATCAAAATGTTTCAAGAAAAAAATTTGGACATAAAAATATCGTTCAATAAAGAATTTAGTTTTGAAATTGATGACGAAGATGATTTTATAGAATTTCAGAAAAATACACCTAGATGGTTTAAAGGCGTAAGTATTTAGCAGCCCCGACCGGATTTGAACCGGCGTTTCCGCCTTGAGAGGGCGGCGTCCTAGGCCTCTAGACGACGGGGCCTCGCTCGGGGAGAAGGATTTGAACCCTC
>Ga0207916_1000095_pt1 | contig 14141 bp, 17 predicted proteins | sample DeeseametaMP1141_FD_184194 | JGI IMG/M metagenome (GOLD analysis project Ga0207916, IMG submission 184194) | Marine microbial communities from the Deep Indian Ocean - MP1141 (SPAdes) | ecosystem: Environmental > Aquatic > Marine > Oceanic | place: South Indian Ocean | collected 2011-03-05 | reverse complement strand
TAAATTCCAGAAAAATATTATTTATAAAGTATTACAAACCTGATGAAATTGTTAAAACTATGAAAGATGTAGTGAGCTTGGCAAAAAGTCTAAAATAGATAATTAAATTTTAAGAATTTGTTCAAGTTTGTCGTATGCACGATTTTCAATGTTTTTAATTTTGGTTAAAAGTTCAGAATCATATTTTTTTGTTTCTTTCCAAACTGGAACCATGCCGTTCCATACTCCCTCACCTTTTAGTTTAGAATAAAAAGCTGCTCCAATGTGCATAGCAATTAATACATAACTAAGTAATGCAGAGAATTCATGTAATGCGACAGCGAAATCAATCCCTCCAATTCCTAAATTAAATAAAGCTGCAATCAAAAGGCCTGTGGTTGGCAACATTATCAAAACAGAGTAGATGAGTCTATGCATAGCCTTTGCAAGAAATAAATGGCCTGGCCTTACCTCTTTGGTCGCCCCAAGAAGTGTTGGTGCATCTTTCATAAAGAAATACCTTATTAAAACAATAATCAAGAAAATTATTGCAAATGTTATTTCAAGATTAAGTAGTGAGGGATCTTCAAGCTCACTCAAGTCGTCAACTTGCTTAAATATGCCATAAGAATACAACAAAGTAAACGTCCAGTGAATAATTTTTGAAGTTTTACTATGTGACATCATAAAATACTTTAAATTTTTTGGGATTATTTGTTGTTAAGTTTTTGTTAAACAAGTTCAAATGACTTAATAATATTTTCTAAGCCCTCTTTTGCATCTGCAAACAACATCTTTGCATTATCGTTAATAAATAATGGGTTTGCAATCCCTGCATAACCTGGCGACATTGACCTTTTAAGAACTACGACTTGTTTAGCTAAATCTACATCTAAAATTGGCATTCCATAAATTGGAGATTCTTCATCAGTTCTAGCTAGCGGATTAACTACATCATTTGCACCTAAAACTAATACAACATCTGTTGAGGAAAACTCAGAATTTATATCTTCTAAGGTAAACATATCTTCATAGTCAATATCTACTTCAGCTAAAAGTACATTCATATGTCCTGGCATTCTTCCTGCAACTGGATGAATAGCAAACTTCACTTCAATATTTTTATCTTTTAACGTATTTGTTAATTCTTTTACTGCTGCCTGCGCTTGAGCTACTGCCATTCCGTATCCAGGAACAATGACTACAGATTCTGCATAACTCAACTGTATTGCAACATCTTCTGGTGAAGTGCTTATTGGATCTTTTGCGTACTCATTGTTAATATTTGTTGTTCCAAAACCACCTTTAAGAACATCTAGAAGTGTTCGGTTCATTGCAGCACACATAAGTAGTGTAAGAATAATTCCAGAAGCACCTACTAAAGCTCCAGCCACGATCAAAATAATGCTATTTACAATAAACCCTGCTGACATAGCGGCAATTCCAGATAGCGAGTTTAAGAATGCTATGACAACTGGCATATCTGCTCCACCAATAACAGCAACTCGTATGACTCCAGCAATTAATGCAACCAAGATAATGAATTCATTTAGAAAGGTGTCCATTTCTAAAACTGCTGGAATTATTAGAATCGTAGGAAGAAATACTGAAAATATGTTGCCTAATTTTGTACTGAAGTTATTTAATTTGCCACGGAGTTTCAATACAGCAATAAGACTTCCCGAAAAAGTGAATATTCCAATAACCATCGAGAAGATTGCTACGAAAACATCAGAAATTGGTAAGGAAGTATTAGATAACTCAACATATGCAATTGCACCAGATGCTCCTCCCCCAAAGCCATTAAATAATCCAACCAATTCAGGCATCTGTGTCATCTGAACTCGTTTTGATATTAAAACTCCAAGAAGTCCAGAAACAACAATTGTGATGTAAAAAGCAGAATCATATTTAGAAAAATCAAAATTAAAAGCACTAAATACAGCTAGTGCCATGGCCAGCATCGCAAAAGAATTTGCTCTATGTGCAGTTGACGGTCTTCCAAAGAGTTTTAAAGCAAATATAAATAAAACAGCAGAGATCAATAATATTATTTCAATCATTTTTCTTGAACATTCCTAATATTCGACCAGTAACTGAAAACCCACCAACAATGTTGAGAGTTGCAAATGCAATGGCAATTAATACAATAATTTGAAGTATTTGAGAGTCTCCTACTTCTGGATATATAAGAATTGCTGCAATTAATGTAATTCCAGAAATAGCATTTGAACCAGACATTAGAGGAGTATGTAATGTCTGAGGAATTTTAGATATAAGTTCGTATCCAATGAAGCTTGCTAGAAAAGTTATTAACAATGTAAGTAAAAAAGTTGCTTCCATTATGAACTCATTTCTACAAAAATCTCATCATCACTATTTTCTATAAATAATTCTATTAAATTTCTGACATTCTCTGAATACAATTTTGTAGCCGCATGTTTTACAGTGTTTAGAATATCTGTTTCACCAACTATCTTTACATTATTAATTTGAACAACTTTGTTTACCTCTGTCCCTTCACAGTTTCCGCCTGTTCCAGCTGCTAAGTCAATAATCACAGAATTTTCTCTCATATTTTTAATGGTTGACTTTTCAATTAAGACAGGTGCTTTTTTTCCAGGTATTTGAGCAAATGTTAAAACAATATCACTATCGAGAACTTGTTTCTTTAATGCTTCTTGAATTTTCTGATTTTCTTCTTCTGAGATCTCTTGCGCGTATACGCTATCTTGAGCTTCTGTATTTGCTTCTACAAATTTAGCACCTAAAGATTCAACTTGATCCTTAGCTTCTTTTCTAATATCAAAAGCCCAAACTCTGGCACCAAGTCTTTTTGCAGTTGCAATCGCTTGAAGGCCTGCAACTCCAACTCCAAGAATTAACACTTTGGTCGGTTGGATGTTTCCTGCAGCAGTTGTCATCATTGGTACTACGTCGGATGTCTCTTTTGCTGCTCTCAAAACTGAAGCATATCCAAGCAAGTTGGCTTGGGAAGAGAGAGCATCTAAATTTTGAGCTCTTGAAATTCTAGGAAGTTTAAAGAAACTTAGTACTTTGATATCAGGCCTTAAGTTTTTAATTTCTTCAATCTTTTCAAAATCAAATATTCCAATGAGCACTGCTCCTTTTTTAAGATCCTTTATTGTTTTACTTTCAATATTTTCTACACAAGCAACAATATCTAAATCACTTATTTTAGAAATAATTTTCACATTTTCTTGATTAGATTCTTTGTAGTTTAGAGAATTAAATATATCTTTTTCTAAATACACATCAGATAGATATTTCTCGATAGATTCGGGGTGTATTGGAGCCCTATATCCATAGACATCTGTTAAAAATCCAATATTCATTATTTTATTTTATTCCTATTAAGAGTTATATATAAATAAAATTAAAGGATGGGAATTGCTGTATTTGCTGATAAATTTTCTGGAACTCTTTCCTCTAATGAGGTCATTAATGAAGTTAATAAAATATTTAAATATAACAATATAAAAGCTTCTTTTTTTCCCGTTACAGATGGGGGCGAAGGTTCAACTGAAATATTTAAACAATATGGTTTTAAAACAAATGAAAATCTTATGCTGCAAGATTTTACTGGTAAGTGGATCCCTGTCGAAACTTTGACAATTAACAAACATATTTATCTTGAAACATCACAATTAATTGGTATAAACAATTCTGAAATTAATACTTTAGATCTAAATTCATCCTGCATCGCAAAAATAATTGATAATGTAGATGTTCTATCTATGGGTGGATCAAAAACAAATGATGCAGGTATTGGGCTGCTTAGCAAAATGGGTATTGATTTTTTAAAAAATGATGAAATAATTAAGGATCCAAAACCAAGAGATTTTGAATTAATTAATAACGTCAATGTAAATGAAAATTTTAAAACACTTAATAAAAAAATTCTTATTGATACGACCATTCCATTGTTGGGAGAAAAAAATGCTTTTAAGATATTTGGCCCTCAAAAAGGACTTAAAAAAAGTGAAATAAAACATATAGAAAAAAATATTGAAAGAATTTTTGACTTACTTGAAAAAGAGCTTGAGGTAAAAATAAATCCTTACAAAGAAGGAACTGGTGCCTCTGGTGGCCTTAGTTTTGCACTCAGCGAAATATTGGGTTGCGAAATAGTATCTGGTTCTGATTTCTTTCTAAATGAAACGAAAGTAAACAAAAAAATAAAAAAATTTGAAAATCTGATCCTGTGTGAAGGTAAGTTTGATTTTTCATCAATGAATGGAAAAGTTTTAGGTGAAATCTTAAAATTACATACCGGAAGCGCTTATTTCTTAGGTGGAAAGTTTGATTACAATGATGAGAGTGTTTTTAAAGATGTTTTTGAATTAGGAAACAAGGGTATGAAAGACTCTAAAAAAGAATTAAGAAATGCTACTTATAAATTGGCTAAAAAAATGAAGAGTTAGTATGAGTATTGTCTCTCCCTGTATTAATGTTTGTGTCAGTGATCCAGAAACTGATTTATGTTATGGATGCTCAAGAACCACAAAAGAAATTAAAGAATGGTCAAAATACAGTGATCAGGAGCAATTAGAAGTAATCAGAATAAGTCGAAGCAGAATGGATGGATGGCAACAAAAATCTTTTGATAAAGCTTACAAAGAAAAAGTAGAAACTGGTACAAGTCCAATAAAAAAACAAAAACTTCAGGATTAAAAATTCGGTTGTTCTAATCCAAGGCTTAGATAAACCATATTTAATAAATCTTTAAAAGCCTGATCGAAGTAATAATCAACTGTAGAATCTTGATCTAATCCGTACCACCAAAACCAATCTGAACCTTCAGCAAGTAATATATATTCATAAGCTTGATCAAGTTGTTCTTGTGAAAAATTTCCAGATTTCTTGGCTTCTTCAAAATCTGATCTTGTTCTGTATAGATTGTCCCAAGCTTGATTTTCATCAGATTCGCCAATCCAGGTTGCGTAGTTTGGTTGGAACCATGAGGCTGGATAAAGTTGGTCAATAGTATCTAAATTATTTCCATACAATTCAAGATATTCAGAGGGAGTAATTGTTTCTAGCCATTCATATTTGGTAAGTACTGAATACATTCCGTTCAGAAAATCAATTCCATCATTTGAATAGTTTTCCCAAAAGTTTTCTCCATCAGCAATGATTGATACGATGGGTACGAAATCTAGGTCAGATGTTTTTTCACGTAATTTTAGAATTGTATTTTCAAATTCATCAATTGAAAGATCTGTTCTTTTTTCTGAATAACCAAACATCTTGTCAGATAAATAATTGTCTCTAAAAAATATAGGAACTGTCTCACCATTAGGAAGGATTGTATCCCATGGTCTGTAAAGTAGCTCTGGTTTGGACGCAACTCCCCCGACCCATCGCTGGATTCTTACGTCTAATGATTTCTCAAGAGGGTTTTGCCCAGTTGCTATCCACGAAATTCCTTCATCATTAAAGTAAGGTAAAACTTCTTGCGCAACAGCGCCCTCGGCTGGCCACATTCCATTAGGGTAAAAGCCAAAATTTTCAAAAAAGACATCTTTTCCTTTTCTAACATGTGCTTTTGCATCATCCTCGAAACTGAAGGTGTTGTCAGGAAAATTTGATGTGATATCGCCTATTTTTCCTAAATTTGTATTGTGAATCAACGGAAGAATAGGATGGGCATACGGTGTTGTGATTAATTCAATATTGTTATTTCTATATGCTTTGAGATGTTCTGGAAGGACTTTATCAATTATTTCTTTATGGACTTCTAAAATTATTTGCTTATCCTCTTCAGAGAAATTATTTTCTTTTTTAACAATTGAAATTAATGGCTCAGATGCCAAATAGCTTGGGTCGGTCCACCCTAAATTAAAGAGAACTTGAAGATCTATATAATCTTGTGTGTTCCATTGATCTGGATTTTGTCTGAGATTTCTAAGTTCAACATAACGAGGATATGTATTAATAATTCTTGAATTAATATCAAAAAATCTATCTCTAAGAAACTTTTTTTCATTGTCATTTAGTTCGTCACCTTTTATCTCGGTATGAACCCAGTAAGTATCTTTTAATCCACCTGATAGTTCATTTAATTGCTTCATTAACGTTGGTGTTAAATTAAAAGTAACCCTCAGATCCTCATACTTTTGAACCATCTCAACCATATCAAGATAATCTTTTGTTGCATGTAGCCTAACCCAGGGTTTCGAAAAATTTCCATCAATATCTTTTGGATAATATGGCTGATGTTGATGCCATAATAACATTACATATAATTCTGGTTCTTCTAAAGGTGTTTCAACAATTGGCGCAACCGTAGTTGTTGTCTCTTCCTCTAAAACTTCGATATTTGAATTTTGTGAACAAAAAGTAACAAACGTTAATAAAAATATTGCGTACTTTTTCATTTAGCAATTATAAATAATTTCTAAGAGTTATAAAGGCCTTAATTTTGCAGTGAAGTGTCTTAGCTGTTTTGGTTGCTCAATTATTTCATATCCTTTAAGTTTTTCTTTATTTTCAGCTAATTTTTCGAGAACCTCAGCAACATAATCAAAATGACTTTGTGTATAAGTTCTCCTAGGTGCAGCAAGCCTGACTAGTTCATGAGTAGAAGGTTCGTCTGGCTTTCCATTTTCACCAGCTACTCCAAAAGCAAGAGTACCTAGTTCAACTGTTCTTACTCCACCAATAAGATATATCTCACATGCAACTGAATGCCCCGGGTACTCATGAGAGGGAATATGAGGTACAAATGTTTTTGCATCAATATACAAAGCATGTCCACCTGCTGGCTGGACTATAGGGATACCAAAACTTAGAGCCTTTTCTCCTAAGTATGAAATAGATCTTGCTCTATATTCAAGATAGTTTTTATCTGTTATTTCTTTTAGGCCTTGAGCCAATGCATCCAGATCTCTACCTGCCAGTCCCCCATAAGTTGGAAATCCCTCAGTTAAAATAAGTAAGTTTCTTGCCTGTTCAGCTAAATCATCATCATTGAAGGCTAAAATTCCTCCAATGTTTCCAAAACCATCCTTTTTGAGACTGATTGTGCAGCCATCTGCAAGTCTAAATGCCTCTTTTGTAATATCTCTTATTTCAACATCTTTGTATTCATCTTCCCTTTGTGAAACAAACCATGCATTTTCAGCAAAACGACAAGCGTCAAGTAAAAACATTTTATTATATTTACCACAAAGCTCTTTTACTTTTTTTAGATTTTCCATAGAAACTGGTTGTCCTCCACCTGTATTGTTTGTTATGGTCATAAGTACAAATGGAATTTTTTCATTTTTCTCTTTAAGTATTTTTTCAAGTTTATCAAGGTCTATATTCCCTTTAAATGGAGATGGCGATAATAAATCTAATCCCTCCTTGCATAGCAGGTCTAGTGCTTCTGCTTTAACAAATTCAAAATTTGCTCTTGTTGTATCAAAATGACTGTTGCTGGGAATAATATCTCCTTCTTTAACAGTTATCGTTGCTAAAATTTTCTCGCTTGCTCTTCCTTGATGAGTCGGAATTATATGCTTATAACCTGTAAGATCTGAGACTACATCATGAAATCTCTGCCAAGAATGTGAGCCAGCATATGACTCATCTCCACGCATGATCGCTGCCCATTGTTCAGAAGACATTGAACCGGTTCCTGAATCAGTCAGTAAGTCTACAGTTACTTCCTGTGATTTGAGACCAAAAACATTCCAATGTTCACGTTTTAAATATCCTTCTCTTTCTTCAGGTGTCGTTATAGGCAGAGATTCAACAGATTTTATTTTAAATGGTTCAATTATTGTCTTGAACTTCATACAGGGATTGTAACTGACTTTAATCACGATATCATTATCTTTATGGTTGAAATACATCAAAATATTGCAAATATTTATGAAGAAAACATTGATGAGCTTGAAGCTTTTGAGTGTGAGGATCAATTTTCTGATACACAAAGTTTTTGTGATCATTATGGTTTTAAAATTGAAGATTCATGCAACGCAATATTATTAAAATGTAAAAAGCCTCAGGAATTCTTTGCTTTATTTTGTGTACTGGGCTCCAATAGATTGGATGTAAATCACAAAGTAAAAAGTTTGTTAAATGCAAAAAAAATTAGTTTCGCATCTAAAGAAGAAGCTGAATCAATAACGAATCAAATATATGGTGGAATAAGTCCCCTCGGACTACCAAGCGAAATCAATGTATTTATTGATAAGAATGTTATGGAAAGGGAGAAAGTCTTTATTGGTGGTGGAAATAGAGTTAGTAAGTTCTTTCTAAAGCCAGAGATACTAAAAAGCTTGACAAATGCAACAGTAGAAGACTTAACTCAATCCATCTCTACATAAACTTGCAGCCTGTGGTGAAAACGCTTTTCCATTTAAGCCTGGAAATCTGCCAGCCTGTAGATAATACTTAAGAAATGTTCTCACATTTTTAAAGTCTTCATTAGAAATTTCTTGAGGAGTTGTTAAGACATTTAATGGATTTGGTAAATTTCTTTCTAAAAATGATTGTTGATCACTGTCTAGTTTTTCAATATATTCAGAAAGGAGAGATATTGTAATCTCATAATCTTCAATAGTATTAGTACAGTTTTCATACTCGTTTACGGAAAGAGGGCTTACGTCTACTTCATAATCAGTCCTGTACTGAAAAATTAAGACAATTATTAAAAATAATAAAACGGTGTAGAAAAAGATTTTAATTGGAAAAAAAATAACTTTTCTAATAGGCCATAGTATTGCTTTAATTATCCTCACAAATTTATTGTAATGTAATCACAAGACACTGACAGGCTCCTCCAGATTTCATAAATTCTGAAACATTTGAAATTTCAATATTACAACCTAATTGTGCAACAGTTTCGATAATTTCAATGTTTTCAGAGGGAAATATAACTGATTCATTAATTACTACAGCATTGCATGCAAGTTGATTTGCATCATCCTCATGGATTGGATTCAAATTAAATAAATCGGAAAATTCAGAAAGGGATTGATCTTCAAATGCAGGAGGGTAAAAAATAGCATCATTGTTTTTTGTAGGAAGCTGTTGGAAGCAGGTATCAAGGTGATAGAATTTTTCATCAACTAACTTTGCAATTTTTGGAATCAATTGAAAATGATCAGCTATGAACAAAAGTGCTTCTTTATCACTTCTAATTCCATATGAGCCTATTAAGTATTCCCCATAAACAAAAGCATCGCCGCGTCCTTCAAATTTATGTTCAGATGGAATTCGAGCAACATCATACCCGTTCTTGCGAAACCAATTCTCATAGATAACTTCCTCGCCCTGTCTTTCTTGATATTTGAAATTAGATATAAGAACAGATTTATCTTTTATTATTCCAGAATTAGCGGTGAATACGAGATCTGGATAAACCGTATTCCCAGGAATTACATTTACTTCAGCACCACATTTTTCTATAGTAGATTTGAGTCCTCCCCATTGATCTTTCGCTAACTCTAAATTGATCTCTGCACCCTCAATCATCCAAGGATTAATTGAATATTCAACTCGAAAATATTCTGGAGAACTCATTAAAACGGAAGTGTTTTGCATGTTTATATTTTACATTTTTATACATTAAATGTATATTTTCATACATGGATAACATCATATTTTCAAAAATTGATGAAACAAATATTGAAGGCTGTTTTAATTTAAATCAAGACAATGTTCCAGAAGTAGGATCAACATCTATTGAAGAATTCAATAATTTGGTTCAAAATTCAGATTTCAATCTATGTGCTACTTTCGAAGAAAAGATAGTAGGTTTTTTAATATGTTTCCAAGATACTTCTAAAACAAAATCTTTCATGTACAAAATAAAACATAAGAACTTTAATGAATTTAAAAATAGAATAAACAATTTTATGTACATTGATAGGATTGCAATTGATGTTGATTACAGAAATAATGGGCTTGCAACAATATTTTATGAGCATTTGTTAGAACACTGTCTAGAAGTAGATGTCGAAAATCTTACCGCAGAAATTAATTTACTACCAACTGAAAATAAACCGTCTCTAAAATTTCATGAGAAATTACAATTTATTGAAATTGATACGAAAAAATATAATGATGAATATGAGGTTTCCTTACAAAAGAGGATTCTTTAAGTAGTAAGATATTTATATTAATGAAGTTTAACTTACCAAGAAGACAGCGAAAAAGCTTTGAGTCAGTATCTGGAAAATCTTTAGATAGCAATTTAAATAAAAAAGAAGCGTTAGAAATTTTTGAAAATGTAAAAAAAAGTTATTCCTCAGCTCCAAATTCTTTTGGTTCTAAAACAGGAAAAAAAGAAGAGGTCTTAGAAATGCTTCTAATAATTAGCGATCAAATCGCTTCAGAGTATAAAGATTGTGAAGTTGCTTTGAAACAAGGTGTTCCAGAAATAACAAAGGTCAAAGAGAAATGATGAAACTAATAATTGATGCAGATACTGGCTCAGATGATGCAGTTGCACTATTAATGGCATATCGTAATTTGCCTTCAGATCAAATACTAGGGGTGACCGTTGTTGCAGGAAATGTTCCACTTGATCAGGGTCTAATCAATACAAGTTATGTAAATGAATTATGTGAGGTTGATGTTCCAATATTTAAGGGTGCAGATAAACCAATGAAGAGAAACTATAGAGAGGTTTATAATTCTGAAGAATCTACAGCTATTGCCCTTAGTTATGGAAATGATTCTACATCGGCCCAAAACGTTCATGGAATAGATGGATTAGGTGACATAGGCATAAAGCCTAAAAGTCATAAAATCGAAACTGAATCCGCTCAAGATTTTTATAAGAAAGTACTTGGGGAGGAAGATGAAATTGAAATTGTAACACTTGGCCCATTGACAAATATTGCTGGCTTAGTACAAAACAATGAAGAAAAATTGGAGAAAATAAAGCACTGCTACATAATGGGTGGAAGCTCAAATGCCTTAGGAAATATTACAAAGTTTGCTGAATACAACTTTTGGGTTGATCCCGAAGCAGCAGATATTGTTTTAAATTCAGGAATTCCTATAACTGTGATTGGCTGGGACCCTTCGCTTTATGATGCAATGATTGATACAGAAAAAATCCAAGAAATAGATGCTATCGGTACCAAGTTCTCAAAATTTACCAACGATATTCAAGTTGTTTTAAGAGAAATGATGAAAGACATATTTGGAAGCGATAGTTATGATTTACCAGATCCCCTTGCAATGTCTGTTTACTTAGATAATGAAATCATAAGTCAATCCGTTGAAGTTAATGTAAGAGTTGATACTAGAGATGGAATGACTAGAGGAGGTTGTATTCTTGATTTTCTGAATTTGGAACCTGAGGCTCCAAAAATAAGAGTCGTACAAAGATGTCATGGAGATAAGTTTTATAGTCTATTAAAAAATAGCCTTGCTTAATGGTTGCAAGTGACTCCGTAGTTGAATTAATTATTCTACAAGTTAGTGTTGCATTCAGTCCTGGATTAATAATTGCCTTAATTGTTAATGAATCAGTTCAAAAAAGTAGAAAGAATGGACTTGAGGTGGCTACAGGAGCAGCAACAGGAGCAATTTTTATAACAATAATTACAGCGGGCATCGTTACTTTTATCTTTAATTTAATCCCACAAATTTTAACAATGATCTACATTGTTGGAATTATCTACATTGTGTACAAAGGAATTGTCACTATAAAAGCTGAAATAAAAATAAATGATACGAATATTAATGCAGGATCCTTTAACGCAGGAATGCAACTTAACTTAATAAACCCTAAAATGTGGGTATTTTATCTTTCTGTCTTGCCCATATTCGTTACAGCAAATGAGAATGTTTTTGTGCAACTTATTATTCTTGGAGCTATAACGATATTTGTTAATCTGATTGCTGACATTAGTTATGCATATATGAGTAGTTATTTTTTTAAGGATTCTTCAGTAAAAACAAAAAAAGTAATCAATGCAGTAAGTGGTTTTTGTTTAATTCTGATTGGTATTTATTTATTTTTTAGTAGATTTCTTTGATTCCTTTGAATCATCATCTTTAAATAATTCAGCAACTGCACCAATACTTCCAAGAGTTGCAGAAAGATCAGCAGGTAAGAAAATTTTAGTAGCTTTGCCGTTTGCAACTTTTTCAAGAGATTCAAGATATTTAATTGCAATCAAGTCATTTGTTGGATCACCCTTGTGAATAGCATCAAAAACTTTTTGTATAGCTTCTGATTCACCGTCAGCAATGGCAATTTTTTCATATTTTTGAGCATCAGCTACTGCTTTTAGTGCTTCTGCTTCACCCTCAGCACTCAAAATTTGAGATTGTCTTTCACCCTCTGCAGTCAAAATAGCTGCTCTTTTTTCACCCTCAGCTTCAGTAACAGCTGCTCTTCGATCTCTTTCAGCTTTCATGACTTTATTCATTGCATCCTGAACGTCTTGTGGTGGATCAATTCTTTGAATCTCAACACGAACAACTCTAGTACCCCATTTATCAGTTGCTTCATCAAGAATGATTTTTAAAGATGTATTAATTGTTTCTCTAGAAGTAAGTGCTGCATCGAGCTCTAGATCACCAATAACATTTCTAAGATTAGTTTGTGCAAGTTTTGTTGCAGCAGTTATAAAGTCGCCTACGTTATAAACTAATTTTTTTGGATCAGTTGGCTCATAATAAATGACTGCATCAACTGTAATTGTAACGTTGTCTTTAGTGATTACTTCTTGTGGTGGAACATCTATAACTTGCTCACGCATATCTACAACAATTAATCTTTCTATACCAGGAATTACTATATTTAAACCTGAAGTTGCTTCACGATTGTATTTACCAAATCTTTCAATTAAGCCTTTTTCAAATGGCCTTAAAATTCTGAATATTCTGAAAGCTACAAATACTACAAGACCAAATAGTATTACGCTTCTTACTATTGAAAAGATAAATTCCATAGTATTAGTTTATTATTGATAAAGTTATACGTTGATTTGTTTAACTATTTGTTTCTTCTGACTCTTTTTCTTCTTGTTCATACCTACTCAGAGCAAGCATAAACATGATGAATAGAATCAATGAACCTGCAAAATACGTAAGAGGTATGATTCTGATCTCAAGCGCATTTAAACCATCGATTGATGCAGGAGCAGGGCCTCTTGGTGCATAAAGAAGAAAAAGGAAAGAATTAATTACTAGCCAACCAAAAGTAGCAGCACCAACAACTAAAAATCCTAGCCTTCTACCAAGATTTGTTGCATTCAAAACAAACGTTGAACCAAAAAAAGAAAGTATGAAGAATATAAATAAAACTATTCCTGTAAATGTAAGGTTGGACGATAAAAGTGTCCTCATTATCTCACGCATCAGGTCTCATTCCTCTCAAATAATCTATTACTAATTCTATATCGGACTGTGGAAGCACTGCACCAAAACCAGGCATTTTTCCACCACCAACTCCATTCACTCCGTACCCTTTACCGTTTACAGAACCATTGACAATAAAGTCAATAAAATCATCACGTTCTTTAAATTGAATGTTTACTCTTCCACCCCTTAAAGCAGGTCCCAAGCCTCCGGAGCCAATTTGTTTGGTGTAAGCTGCACCAGCAGAATACCCTGCAGTATGACATCTTGCACAATATGCGTTAAATATACCTACGGCTCTAGTTGCTTTATCGTAGTCTCCGTCAAAAGTCGAATCTGCAATATCTTGGAAATCGATAAGCCAAAGCTTTAGTTCGTATGCATTTTCTAAAAATGCTAAACCTACTTCAGCTTCATCCATAAACTTGTCATATCCATCAGTAAGTATTCCAAGATTAATAACTTTTGTTTCAAGTTCAGACAAGAAGCCTCTAACTATAGAAGCATCTTTTCTTCCAGGAATAGATTCTTCCTCGTCTGGATTAAGATTTAATACTGGCGTTCCTAACATTTCAGTTATCGTTTCACTATATGCTGAGATGTCGGTTTCAACACTGTCATACAGTCCATCTTCATCAGTATCAATACCGCTTTGTCTGGAAATCAATGCTGAGACTATCTCAACTGCTTCAATTGCGATTGGTAATCTTATTGGTGCCATTTCTATATCATTTATTAATTCATTTTGTTTGGCTATTTCACTCTCAACTTGCAAATCGGAATTTTCTATTCTTAATAATGATGAATTTATATTTCCCTCAATT
>Ga0207916_1000090_pt1 | contig 14390 bp, 14 predicted proteins | sample DeeseametaMP1141_FD_184194 | JGI IMG/M metagenome (GOLD analysis project Ga0207916, IMG submission 184194) | Marine microbial communities from the Deep Indian Ocean - MP1141 (SPAdes) | ecosystem: Environmental > Aquatic > Marine > Oceanic | place: South Indian Ocean | collected 2011-03-05 | reverse complement strand
TCTAGTAGCAAGCAGAGATTGATTTCCATCCCTTAATACGACTTCAGTAATGCCCAATTTTTTGGAACTTGAGGTGTTCATTTATAAATTTAATATTACATTATTTTTCAATATTAAATTTATGAAATAATATTTGTTATGGGGGGATTCTTAGATAAGAAATTTCAAGCTTTTGTGCACCGAGGAGATACTAGTAACTTTAGAGAAAATACTTTAGAAGCGTTCAAGGATGCAAATAACTTGGGTTTTAATTATTTAGAGACAGATTTAAGAAAAACGAAAGATAATAAAATTGTTACCTTCCATGATAAGGATCTTGAAAGGGTATGTGGAAGAAAAATAAAATTAAATGAAATCAACTTTGCGGAATTAAACAAATTAGATTTCTATAAATCGGGGCATACTCCTTCTTTGTATGAACTTTTAGAAGAATTTCCTACAAGTTTTTTTAATATAGACTTAAAAATTCCTAAAATAGGGAATACAGTTTTGAAAATTCTTAAAGATACAAATGCCGAAGAGAGAGTTTGTATAGGATCATTCAATTCAAAAAATTTGGACGAAGTGCAAAATCTTAATCCTAAAATTCTTACTAGTATGGGTATAAGAGATATCGTTAAACTAAAATTTTTAAATCTTCCTAATTTGAAGTCTAAAATAGTTCAAATCCCAGAAACTTGGAAAGGGTTAAAGGTCTTATCTAAGAGTTTGTTGGAAAGATGCAAGTTGCTAGATTTAAAGGTTCATGTGTGGACTATCAACGAAGAAAAAGATATGCAAAGATTAATCGACTTGGGAGTCGATGGAATAATGACTGATAAGCCTAAAGTTTTAAAAAGTGTTTTGATTAAAAATTTTATCTCTCTTTAATTTCGACCATTCTTAAAACTAATAGTCCAGGAATAAAAAGTATTAACAAACTAATGATTCCTGCTCTTGGATCGCTGAACAAATAACTTACCAAACCCATCATCATTGGACCAAAGATTACTGCGGATTTACCGACCAAATTATAAAATCCAAAAAATTCAGAATCTTTTCCATCAGGAACCATTTTTGAGAAAACTGCTCTACTAACTGATTGGACTCCGCCTTGAACTAGTCCTATAACTCCAGCTAAAAGATAAAAACCAAAGATGGTTGAAATTACCAAGCCCCCAAAACAAATTAAAATGTAAATTCCTATACCTATATATAAAAGAATTTTTAACCCAAATCTTTCTGCTAACAAGCCAAAAAATATGGTTGAAGGAAACCCAATAAACTGTGTAATTATTAAGGCGACTATTAACTCCGATGAGGCCAAGCCGATATCGCTGCCGAAGGCTAAAGCCATTCTTACTACTGTATCTATGCCATCCATGTAAAGCCAATAGGCAACTAAGAAATAAAAGAGATTTTTGTATTGTCTTATTTCTTTAAAAGTATTTATGACTCTAAAAAAAGAATTCTTCACAGTGCTTGTTAATGAAAGTGAAGTAATTTCACCTTTTCTTTCCTTTACGAACTTAATCAGTGGCAAAGTGAAAATTGACCACCAAATAGCGACACTCAAAAAAGAAAACAGAACCGCATCAATTTCAGAAGCCAAGCCAAAAATATTTGGTTGCAGATACATTAATACGTTTACAACAAACAATATCCCGCCTCCTAAATAACCCATTGCGTAACCGAAAGCTGAGACTTGGTTTCGTGACTGGTCATTTGAAACATCAATAATAAGAGAATCATAAAAAATATTTCCACCGGAGAAACCAATACTTGCCAAGATGTATGCGATCACTGCAATCATCCAATATCCTTCGTAAATAAAAAAGAAAGAAGCTGTTGAGCCTGCACCAATCAACATAAAGAAAACCAACATATATTTTTTTCTGAAGGTTATATCGGCAAGTGCACCTAAGAAAGGAGCAAAAATCAAAATAAAAAATCCAGATAAAGAGTTTGCTAAACCTAATAAGGCAGTGCTTTCAGTATCGCTTAAACTGTTTGCCCAAAAACTTTTAAAAAAAATGGGGAAAAATCCAGCTATTACTGTTGTAGCAAAAGCTGAATTAGCCCAATCATAAAAAGCCCAAGAGATAACTTCTTTACTTAGTATTTTTTTTTCAGTCTTCATAATTTGATCTCAAAATAAGTATAATGCAATCATGTCAAACGATCTCAATGATTACCAAATAACAAGAAACTTGGTTATTTTCTTTATTGTCATTGCTGCGATAACTGCAATACTTGCCGGGTTGGGTATGTATATTCAAGAATCCGATTTCAGGGCAAATCTGGAGGAAGAAACTAGAGAAGCTTTGAACGAATAACTAACTTAAGTTAGTTCTCATTTCCTTTATAGCTCCAAGCCAAGGTTCAGCATCCTCCAGCTGTTTAGCCAATCCAAATAATAAAGACTCATTACCAAATGCAGCGGTAAACATTGAACCAATAGGTAAATTTTTATCTGATCTATAAAGTGGTAAAGAAATTGAAGGATGTCCAGATTGGTTAAATATTCCAGTAAAGGGAGTGTAGGCCATAAGTTTTTCTTGATAATCTTTAAAATCTGTAGTGTTTAAGTTTATCTCTCCAATCTTTACAGGTGGTTTCGCAAGAACTGGACTCAATAAAACGTCATAATCCGCAAACATCTTTTCAACTTCGTATCCAATCTTATGGTTCGTTTTAACTGCTTGAATATAATCTTTTGCAAGGACATCTCTTCCATTTTTTTGCATTTGCAAAGATACGTTTTCTAAGAGGGAATTATCAACAGTAATATTCATTTCTCTTTCGACTTCATCAATTTTATTTGCCATGCTCGATGAAATGATATTTGCAATGGTATTCATCATTTCTTCAAAAGGTAAATTGATTGTTTGATTCTCTATTTTGTGACCCAGACCCTCTAATAAGTTAATCGTTTTTTTCATCACTTCGTTTACCTCAGGATCCAAAGAAACAAAATCTGGAACAATGTATGCAATTTTTAAAGACTTAGGATTTACTTCCAAAGCCGAGACAAAACTATTTTCTTGATACGGAGCATGATATGGACTCCCCACCTCAGCACCTGCAGTCGCATCTAATAAAAGAGCACTATCTCTAACAGAAACAGAAACGCAATGGGCAATAGATTGTCCAGCCCAACCTTCAAATACTGCTGGGCCCCTTGGGGTTCTTGCTCTGGTAGGTTTTAAACCTACTAGCCCACAACATGAAGCTGGAATTCTAATAGAGCCACCTCCATCAGTTGCTTGAGCCATTGGGATTATTCCTGCCGCGACAGCTGCTGCCGCTCCGCCGCTAGATCCACCAGCAGAATAATCTAGATTCCAAGGATTTCTAGTTGGGCCGTGCAGAACCGGTTCAGTGGTAACAGTCAAACCAAATTCAGGCGAATTTGTTTTGCCAAAAATTACCAGCCCAGAGTCAAGACACCTTTGAGTTAAAGTATCAGTAAATTTGGCTATATTTTTTTCATTCAATCTAGAACCATCCGAAGTTATAGTCCCTTTTAAAGAAGCATGTAAGTCTTTCAGTAAGAAAGGAACTCCATGAAAAGGTTTGCCTAATTTACTCTCAAGTTGTTGTTTAGCTAATTCAAAATGTTTTTGCGGAATTGCATTGATAAGAGGATCTAATATTTCTGTTTGAAAGATGGCTTCGTCTAATAATTCGCTTGGTGAAATCTCTTTTTTATTAAGAAGCTCAGCCAGTCCTGTAGCATCGAAGTTTTTATATTCTTTAAACATTTTTATCTATCGAAGATTATTTTTTCAGCGGAAGAAGATTCTGAAACTAGCTTTCCATCAATTACAATCGCTCTTCCATTTATGATTGTTCCATAAACTGAAGAATTAAAAGTTTTTCCATCAAAAGGAGTCCAACCACATTTTGTTAATTCGGTATCATTCGAAACTTGAGTTTCTTTATCTAAATCAAAAATCATAAAATCGGCTTTATAGCCCTCTCTAATATAACCTCGATCAATGATTGAAAACCGATCAGCGACCTTATGACTCATAAAAGCAACAACTTCTTCAATCGAGTACACGCCCTGCTTTTGTAATTCCATCATGATGTGAAAAGAGTGTTCAATTAATGGAATTCCTGCAGATGCTTGAAGGTAAGGGCGTAACTTTTCTTCGTAGACATGTGGTGCATGATCCGTAGCCACATAATCAATGAAACCATCTTTAAGCGCTTTTCTAAGCGCGTTTCTATCTGATTCTTTTTTTATGGCAGGATTACATACTATTAAATTGCCTAACTCCTCGTAATCCCTCTCATCAAACCAAAGATGATGAACACATACTTCGCAAGTAATATTTTTGTCTTTAACAGGATCATTTGTGAATAGTTCAATTTCTTTCTCCGTAGTCAAATGTAAGACATGTAAATCGGATGAGTACTTTTTGGCTAAGTTAATTACTTTTGAAGAAGAACGATAACAGCATATATCGTCTTTAATGATAGGATGAAAACTTGCGTCGATTTCGGCATTCTCAAGCTTTACTCTTTCTAGATTATTTTTCATGGTTTCATTGTCTTCGCAATGAGTCACTATAGTGACAGGGCAGTGTTTAAAAATTTCTTCAAGTGCATGGTCATCTTCTACGAGAAGAGTTCCAGTCGAAGTTCCCATAAATACTTTCAAGCCACAAATTTCTTTGGGATCTAGTTTTTTAATTTCTTCAATATTAGTTTCAGTCGCTCCGAAATAATATGCGTAATTTGTCCATGACTTTTCTGCGCCAAGCTTATTTCTTGCAGACATCAATTCAATGGTTGTAGTGTTTGGATTTACATTTGGCATATCAAAAGTTGAAGTCACTCCGCCGTGCACAGCAGCTAAAGATTCAGAGCGAATATCACCCTTTTCTGTAAGCCCAGGATCTCGAAAATGAACTTGATCATCTATAATTCCTGGAGCGACATATTTTCCAGCACAGTCGATTACTTTTTCGGCCTCAATATCTAATGATGCGGCAATCTTTTCAATTCGGTCTCCATTAATAGCGACATCGACAGGTTTGATTTCACCTTCGTTTACTAAATTGCAGTTTTTTAAAACTAGACTAGTTTTCATTTGTTAATGGATTAGACAACAAAAAAATTTTCTTTTTTATTGAAACTTTATTTGTATCAAATTCTACTCTAGCCGGAATAGATTCGAAAGTATCATAGATTTCAAAAATTGACTTTGAATAGAATTTTGAAAGACCAACTTCATTCCTAAAATATGTAGCAGTAACCAGAAACGAGACAAAAAACCATATTTTTTTAAATTGCAAAGTAAATATTTCTTTAATTAAAATTTTTAAGGACAATACGTCCAAAATGAGAATTACTGATTCTACTGCATCAGGGTTTTCAACAATTTCCCCTTGATCGGTTAATAAGATAACTCCATTTAATTTCATTAAAGTTTCCTCACAATAATAGCTCCATAATTGTTCCCCATGCCCTCTTCATATTCGCACTCGATTCTATCTAAAACCGTTTTAACCAATGAATGCATTTTTTGACTATTCCCACATATTATTTTCAAAGGGGTATCTTCTTGATTTAAATAAACATAATTTTCTACCATCAAATCAACTTCGTGATGTCTTATTCCATGTAAATCAAGAGTATTAAACTTCATTTTTTAAAATAAGAAACTTCAATACCATCTGGGTGCGAAGACGAATATTCTCTCAAAGCGGGAATGAATTCACTCGAAAAATTTGGGCTCGTTCTCACAAAATCTAAATATTCTTCTAAATGAAATAATACTATGTTGTCAGCAAAGATGACTGCGCCATCTTTTAGACGATCATGTTTAATTAGAATTTTTAAATCATCAAGATAGGCTTCTTTCCAATGATCAATAAATACGAAATCAAACTTTTGATCAAGTTGAGGTATTACTTCAGATGCTTTTCCATTAAAAAAACTTACTTTTTCAGTGAGTCCTGAAAACTCTAAATGTTGTTTGGCAATATTAAGAAACTCTTCGTTCACGTCTATCGAGTAAAGATGAGCATCATCAGATAAATTTTTTGCTATTCGAATGGTTGAATAACCTAAGTAAACTCCTAATTCAAGAAGACATTTTGCATTACTTTTTAAAACATACTCATCCAAAATTTTTCCTTTTTTATCGCCAATATTCATTAGAAAAAAATTGTTGTATCCACATTTATCAATTACTTTTAAAACACTATCTGGATTATTTTTTGTTGCTTCTGATAAAACATATTTCAAAACCTTATTTTCTTTAGTCATCTTTTTATTGAAGCTAGCTAAGAACATATTTTTTATTTCACTAAAGATTATTTCCATGACGCCGTAAAAACTTTTTTTGGTTATCAAAAAGGGAGATTTAGATTTTTTTCTAAAGTTTTCTTTTGATCTGCTCATAGGAATATAATAGTTTAAACTTTTTGACAATTTAAAATTATTTTTTATGTTACGTGCTTTTTATGCATCTAAAGAATGGGCTACTTGGGCTTATGGTGGTTTGGCTTTATTGATTAGTTCCCTCTGGATCCAAGTTCAATTAACTGTGGCGATTAACTCTTGGTATGGTGGTTTTTATGATCATCTTCAAATTGCGGCTGAATTCTCAGAAAACCCTCAAGAAGGTATAGACATATTTTATGATTTTTTAATTTCTACTGATTTTTTATTTAATGGATTTGAAGGTAATCCAAGTTTTTTAGTAATTGCAATGCCTTATGTTCTATTAGCGACATTTACGGCTTGGTTTACGAGAATTTATGGTCTGCGCTGGAGGCAAGCCATAACATTTAATTACATTCCAAGGTGGCAAAGTGTTGAAGAGGAAATTGAGGGTGCCAGTCAAAGAATCCAAGAAGACTGTAATAGATTCGCTCGAATAGTAGAAAGTTTAGGTTTACAGGTTGTTAGGGCAATTATGACTTTGGTTGCGTTTGTTCCTGTACTTTGGGCCTTGAGTGATTCTGTAACCATTCCTTTTTTTAGTGATATTCAAGGCTCTCTAGTTTGGACGGCTCTTTCGGTTTCTATAGGTGGATTAATTATTTCCTGGTTTGTGGGATATCGATTGCCAGGTCTTGAATACAATAATCAAAAAGTAGAGGCTGCATTTCGAAAAGATTTAGTCCTTGGAGAAGACGACAAAGTAAATTATGCTCAAACTGATACGCTTTGGTATCTTTTCACTGGCATACGTTTTAATTATCAAAGGCTTTATTTGCATTATGGATATTTCGATATTTGGATCGAAAGTTACGGTCAATTCATGGTAGTGGTTCCATTTTTAATTATCGGGCCAAGTTTATTTACTGGCGCAGCGCTTTTAGGAGTAGTGATTCAAATTTCTAACGCTTTTGACCGAGTGCATAGCGGATTTGCTTTATTTCTTTTTAATTGGACAACTATTACGGAATTGAGAAGTATTTGGAAACGACTTCATGAGTTTGAAGCAAACTTGGTTAGATTCTCAAATACGGATCAAATTGAATCTAAATCTGTTTAAGAAAATTTAATAGAAATTCATTCACTTCTTCTGGAGCTTCTTGTTGTGTCCAATGTCCTACGTCTTCAATAAGATTGGCAGCGATTAAATTTTCATATACTGGATCAAAAGTTTCTTTTAGATGCGTAGTGTCTTTATAGCCATCGCCCACAAAGAAATTTACTGGATCCAGAGAACCGACCATTAAGGCAGCAGGTTGTTTTAACTTTTGATCTTTGTAGTTTTTTAAATCCTCAAAATCTTTTCTTTGAGCTCTGTATCTATTTAGTGGACCCCTCATACCGCTTGTTTCAAATTCATTAATCAAATAATTCATTTCGTCTTTATTAATCCAATTTGGATAGTCATCGAATTCAATTACGCCGTCTAAATATTTTGCGTCTGAACCTTTATCCATTGCATTGAGGGGATTTTCAAATTGTTTTTTCATCCCTCTTGCATCAATAGAAAAGTAAGTGGATTCTAAGTATTTTCTGAGATTGGGTTCAAATTCAGCTTCGGCAACTCCCTCTTCTTGAAAATAAAGTTGATAAAAGAATTTACCTTCATAGATTGTCTCAAAAGCATCCAACGGAGAAAATTCTCTCTGTGGAAAATATGGCACAGATAATCCAGCTACCGCAGAAATTCTGTCTTCATTCAACAAACTTGTATACCAAACTATTGGACCGCCCCAATCATGACCAAAGAGTATTGCCTGATCTTCCCCAAAAAAATCTATGACTCCTATAAGATCGTCACTTATCTTTTTAATAGTGTATTCTTCAACCGCATAAGGTTTATCAGAGCCTCCATATCCTCTTACGTCGATCGCAACTACTTTATAACCAGCCTCTGCAATTACAGGTATTTGTCGTCTCCAACTAAACCAGCTCTCTGGACAACCATGCACCATAATTACTAATGGCCCTTCTCCTTCTACTGCGGCTCGAAGAGTAATTCCATTAGTTTCGATAAACTTAAATTCCATAATTTATAGTAAACTATCAATGTGAGTAATCTTAAGGCAAAAATAATTCCAGTTACACCTCTAATGCAAAATTCTTGCATTATTTGGAATGAAGATACAAAAAACGCTGCCGTCACAGATCCTGGGGGAGACCTTGAAAAAATTGAATCTTACTTAAAGGAAAATGATTTACAACTAATCAAAATTTTTATTACACATGGACACCTTGATCATGCTGGAGGAGCATTCAATTTATCTAAAAAATTTAATATCCCAATCGAAGGACCACATAAGGAAGATGAATTTTTAATTTCGGCTTTAGAAGAACACGGAAAAATGTATGGACTTTCAGATTCAAAAAACTTTTTACCTGATAGATGGTTAGAAGATGGGGATCAGTTAGAGTTGGATGGAATACATTTTGATGTTTATCATTGTCCTGGGCACACTCCAGGGCACGTAATTTTCCACAATAAAGAATCTAAATTTGCCATCGTAGGAGATGTTTTATTCCAAGGTTCAATTGGAAGAACGGATTTTCCAAGAGGAAACCACGAAGAATTGATTAATGCCATAAGAACCAAACTTTGGCCTTTAGGAGATGACGTTACTTTTGTACCTGGTCATGGACCGGTATCTACTTTTGGACAAGAGCGCATGACCAATCCCTATGTAGCTGATCAATTATTCAAGTCAACTGGTAACGAATAAAAAATCTGTGGAGCGGGCAGCGGGAATCGAACCCGCATCGTCAGCTTGGAAGGCTGAAGTAATAGCCATTATACCATGCCCGCAAATCTTAATTTGAAAGGAGATTATACATCTTTGACCTTTTTTTCTAACGAAAATATGAATTTTTAAATAGAAACCTATAAAATATATTTTCGCATAAGGAGATCAATATGAATTTAGAATTTGGTTCAGAATACGACGAATTCACAAACGAAGTCGAAGAGTTTTGTAAAGAATATAGTGGTGCCGTCATCACATCAAATGATAAAAAATTTGAAATGCATGATGCACTATCCGGTAATTCTTCTCGCAAATCTGGTAAGTCCGTTGGTAGATCAGAATGGCAAAAGCTTTTAATTGAAAAAGGATACTTCGCTAGATCTATTCCCAAAGAATATGGTGGCTATGGAGGCGAACCTGACATTATTAAAAGTAGAATCATTGCTGGTGCATTTGCAAAATACAAAGTTCCTAATGCTATGGGTGGCCAGGGCATAGATATGCTAGTGCCTACTCTTTTGGAGTGGGGAACAGAGGAGCAAAAACAACAATACATTGAGTCGACACTTCATGGTGAAACAGTTTGGTGTCAGGGTTATTCAGAACCTAACGCGGGTAGTGATCTAGCAAGCTTACAAACTAAAGGCGAGCTTATTGATGGAAAGTGGGTAATAAATGGTCAAAAAATTTGGACCAGTACAGCACAATTCTCTCAAATGATGTTTTGTCTAGTCAGGACTGAACCCGAAGCATCGAAACATGCTGGGATTAGTTTTATCTTAATTCCTATGGATACTCCGGGAATTGAAATTAGACCATTAGTTGATATGACCTTAAAGGCAGGTTTCAACGAGGTATTCTTTGATGACGTCACAGTGCCAGAAGAAAATATCGTAGGCAAAAGAGGTGAAGGTTGGTCTGTTGCGAACTCTGTACTTGGTCACGAAAGAGGTTCACTTGCAAATCCGAACGTAACTCTTAATAGATTGAATACTCTCATTAATCTTATGAAAGAAGAAACTATTGATGGAAGAAGATTAATTGATGTGGCTTCATATCGAGACAGATTGCTTCAAGTGCAAGGAAAAGTTTTAGCAGCTCAAGCGCATTCTTTAAGACTGCTTTCCGCAAAAATTAATCCAGGACAAAATGTGAAACTTGGCGGCATGATTCAAAAGTTAGTTGGTACTGAATTACGTCATGAATTAGAGGGTCTAGCAATCGATATTATGGGAGAACTAGGTACTTTATATGAAGATGATCCAAATGTTCGAGGTGGTGGCTCCTGGCAATTCACTTACATGTATTTCCTTGGGCTAATTATTGGTGGAGGAACCAATCAGATTCAGAAAAATATTATCTCTGAAAGAGGTCTTGGAATGCCTAGAGAACCAAAAGTTCAAGTAGAGGTCTAAAAATGTATTTTGGTTTATCTGAAGAACAAGAATCCATTCAAGATTTTGTAAAAAAATTTCTTGCCGACAATGCTACAGTCGATGAAATTAGAAAAATTGCGAATGGTGAAGGTGAGGAATTAGAAAAAAACATCTTTGATGGCATTTTGAATCTTGGTATCAATACCCTTCTAATACCTGAAGAACATAATGGTTTAGGCGCCGGACTTTTACATGCTGTGGCAGTTGCGCAAGCCTTAGGTGCTGGAGTTGGTCCAATTCCTTTTGTCGGATCATATGTAATGGCTCCAATCGCAATTAATTTGGGCGGGAGTGAAGAACAAAAAAATAATTACTTACCTAAGATTGCTAGTAACGAATTAAGGTTTGGTATTGGTATGAGTGAATTTGTTGGAGCCAGAGAAGACGCTGGAATAGAATTTTCAAAAAATAAATTAAATGGTCGAGCCTTATTCGTTCTAGATGCTGAGAACTCCGACTTTATAATTCTGGCAAATAAATCAGGTAATATTTTCTTAATTAATGCTAAAGATAAAGGTGTAAAAATAAATAAATTGACTACAGTTGATAAAACACGCTCGTTTCATGAAATCTTACTAGAGAATGTGAACGCTGAAATTTTGGCTTTAACTGAAGACAACAACGAAATTGCAAAAAAAGTTATTGATGCGGGAAGAATAATTCTGGCTGCAGACACTGTAGGTGCTTCCGAAGCTATGGTAGAGAAAGCTGTTACGTATTCGAAAGAACGTAAACAATTCAATCGAACTATAGGTTCTTTTCAAGCAGTAAAACACATGTGTGCTGAAATGGCTGCAGATCTGGAACCTTGCTATTCTTTAGTTTGGCAAGCTGCCTATTCGTTCGATACCGAAGAAGTTAGCTCGTCAAGATTACTCGCTTGTCAGTCAAAATCACATACCTCTGAAGTTGGGAAAATGATTTCAAAGAAGGCTACAGAAGTTCATGGAGGTATGGGCTTTACCGACCTTCTAGGTCTTCATTATTGGTTTAAAAGAATTGGTTTGAATCGTCAAATTCTTGGAGCGCCCGAAATTGTTAGAGAAGAAGCTGCTGAATTACAAGGTTTTAATCAGTAATTAAAGCTTATAAAAACTCTGAGCGGTTTTATAAAACATTTGGTCTTTTTCTTCACTGTTGTATCTGTCAGCCATTTTTTTAAAAGCATTCCAAAGAACGTTATAGGAAATGGATTGTTTATCGACTGGAAAATTACTTTCAAACATACATCTTTCTGCCCCGAAACTCTTAATTAAAAAATGGTAATAATGTTCCTGTTCTTGGATCAATTGGTCGGAAGTTGCTGGTGATGCCTGTTTATGGAACTCATAGCCATTTATAGGCATTGCCATCCCGCCTAATTTTGCATAAACATTTTCATATTTAGATAACGTAAGTATGTCAGTTTTCCATACCTCAAAAATTTCGTCTTTTTTTGTTGCATAGGGGCCAATTCCTATAGGCCCACTGAAATGGTTTAATACGATTTTCAGATTTGGAAGGGTTTCTGCTATTTTTTTCACTTGATTAACTTGATGATGATATTGCCAAGCTTCAAAGGATAAATGCATGTTGCATAGTTCATTAAGACTCTCAAGAAACGTCTCATCTGAATATAGATTTTTCGGAGGGTTGTGATGTGAGTTAGACAATTCATAATGATGATCCCACCCTCCTGCGTGACGTATTCCTTTAAATAAAGCCCCGCCCTCTTTGAGATGACTTTTGAGGACAGCCTTAGTTTTTTCAGCTCCAATTAGTAAATTGACATGCCCTACAATTCCTTCAATCTGAGTTCTTTGGCTTTCTTCTTTTGCGGCATCACAAATTTTTTTTACAAATATTGTTTCTCCAACAGGTGCAAAATCCTGATCGCCTTCTTCTAAGTATTCTTGGGAACATTCAATAAAAACCGTCTTCTTTATATTATGGCCGCTCTCTGTATCTAACCTAAGATCATCAAGGAGATAATGTAAGTCACCTGGCCAAAAATGATGGTGGGGATCAATTATCGGTCTTTCTGGATCAATAGTTTCTTCATTATGAAGATTTAACCAATTTAGATGATCTTCTAATGAGCTCACTGAGCTTTAAAATCTAAACGCTTGGAATGCAAGATTGGTTCTGTATAACCGCTTGGCTGATTTCTTCCTTCTAGAACTAAAGCGCAAGCAGCCTTAAAAGCTTCGCCATCATAATTTGGAGCCATGGGTATGTATTTAGGATCTCCAGAATTTTGTTGGTCAACAACAACTGCCATTTTTTTCATAGTCTCCATTACCTGAGATTCATCACATAAACCATGCAATAACCAATTAGCGATATGTTGACTGGAGATTCTACATGTAGCCCTATCCTCCATTAAACCTATGTTATTTATGTCTGGAACCTTTGAACAACCTACGCCTTGATCTACCCAACGAACGACATATCCTAGGATACCTTGAGCGTTGTTATCTAATTCACTTTGAATCTCATCTGAAGTTAATGAGTCAGGATTTTTTAACAAAGGAATTTCAAGAATATCATCAAGATCTGCTTTTTCTTGTTTTAATAAGTTTTCTTGCACTTTAGAAACACTAATTTGATGATAGTGTAACGCATGCAAAGTGGCTGCTGTCGGCGACGGAACCCAAGCACAATTAGCGCCTGCTTCGGGGTGATTAGTTTTACCCTCATACATAGCCAACATTTCATCAGGCATTGCCCACATCCCTTTTCCAATTTGTGCTTTACCTTTGAAACCTGTTTCCAAACCGGTATCAACATTCCAATTTTCGTAAGCATTTATCCAAGTTTGTTGCTTCATCTCTGATTTTTTTATCATCGGACCGGCTTCAATGCTTGTATGAATTTCATCGCCAGTTCTATCCAAAAATCCAGTATTGATAAAAATAACTCTATCTTTAGCGATTCTTATACATTCTTTTAAGTTTACTGTAGTTCGTCTTTCTTCATCCATGATTCCAATTTTAACAGTCAAAGGCTCTAAGCCCAGCGCAGATTCAACAGCGGCAAACAAGTCACATGTGAATTTAACTTCCTCGGGGCCATGCATTTTAGGTTTTACAATATAAATACTTTTAGTTTTACTATTCACTGCAGATCCAGTATTCAAAAGGTCATGTTTTGCAATAGCAATAGTGAACATAGCATCCATAATTCCTTCAAAAACCTCTTTGCCTTCTTGATCTAAAATTGCTGGATTAGTCATTAGGTGCCCAACATTTCTTACCAGTAAAGTACTCCTGCCTGGTAAAGAAAACGAATCTCCATCGGGTTTTAAATAATCTCTATCTTGATTGAGAACTCGAGTCATTGTTTGGTCATTTTTTTGAAAAGTTTCTGCTAAATCCCCTTTCATTAATCCTAGCCAGTTTTCATAAACTTGTGCTTTATCCTCTCCATCGACAGCAGCTACGGAATCTTCACAATCTTGAATTGTTGTAATAGCACTCTCAACTAAGACATCTTTAATGCCGGCTGGATCTTCTGATCCGATGTTATGATTTCGATCTATTTGAATTTCCATATGAAGGTTATTATTTTTTAACAAAATACCGGTTGGATTATCTTCAGTACCTATGAAACCCTCAAATTTTTCTTCGTCATCTATAGTAACTTGGCTTTGATCGGCAAGTGTTATTTGTAACTTTCCCTCTTTTATTTGGAAAGCTGTAATGTCAGCAAAGCTTCCTGAAGTCAAAGGAAAAGTTTCGTCGAGAAATTTTTTTGAAAATTCAATAACTTTATTGCCTCTTACAGAATTGTAAGC